>Ga0310695_10003664_pt1 | contig 29691 bp, 28 predicted proteins | sample RumenRJG_04DNA_FD_203882 | JGI IMG/M metagenome (GOLD analysis project Ga0310695, IMG submission 203882) | Bovine rumen microbial communities from Lethbridge, Alberta, Canada - RJG_04 (v2) (version 2) | ecosystem: Host-associated > Mammals > Digestive system > Stomach > Rumen | place: Canada...
TATGCGGGAGTCCACCAGTCATTGCCCCAGAAGCTGAGGTCACCGCCGAAGGACGACTTGAAACGGATGTTGTCCCAGATCTGGAACTCACCCCAGAAGTTGGTGACGAACTTGTCGGAGTTTCCGACATTGCCGGGCATGGAAAGCTCGGCGAGAGGGTTGTTCATCTCATTGTAGATAACACCGTCGACGATCGTGAAGGCCAGTCCGTTGCGGGGATCGACACGTGCGGTGGGATGCTCAGCGAGGACCACTGCAGACTCAGCCTCGGAATACCAGGGGTTGAGGGTGGGAGCCATGCCGAGAGCGGAGCCGAGAGGTCCGCCGAACTCGGAGTTGGTGGTGATACCCGTGGACTTGGTACGGGAATAGGCGAGGTTGATACCTGCGGTCACCTTGTTGAGATAGCTTCTCTCGGAGACCTTGTCGAGGAGGCTGTAGTTGGTATTCGAACGGATGGTCAGACGCTGGTAGTTGGAACGGTTCCAGTTACCGCCGACGATACCTTCCTGCTCATTGTAACCGACTGAGAGGTAGTAGTTCACGAAGTCGTTGCCGCCGCTTACGGAGAGCTGGTGGGTCTGCTCGGGGGCATTGTAGTTGAATATCTCCTTCTGCCAGTCGGTACCTTCGCCGAGTGCGTAGGGATCCGCATAAGGGAAAGGCTTGCCGTCAGACAGGGCACCCCTGTTCATCATGATGGCGTACTCGGTGGCGTTCATCATGTCGTACTCCTTCCAGGGGTTCTGCCATCCGCGAGTGAAATCATATTGTACGCGCGCGGAACCCTTCTGTCCAGACTTGGTGGTGACAAGGATCACGCCGTTGGCCGCACGGGCGCCGTAGACGGCTCCGGATGCGGCGTCCTTGAGGACTTCGATGGAAAGGATATCACTGGGATTGATGTAGTCGATGCCTCCTCCGATGGGCATACCGTCAACTATATACAGAGGGTTGCTGTCGTTGATGGTACCGATACCGCGGATGCGGACCTGCGAGGATGCGCCGGGCTGTCCGGACGACGAGGTGACGGTAACGCCGGCGGCGAGGCCCTTGAGGGCATCGTCAACGCGGATGGAAGATGTCTTCTCGAGCAGGTCGTCGGAGACTTTCGCGATGGAAGCGGTGACGACGCTCTTCTTCTGAGTACCATATCCGATCACGACGACATCGTCGAGGAGCAGGGTGTCCTCCCTGAGGACGACATTGATGACGCTGCTTCCCGCGACTGCGACCGTCTGCGACTCATACCCGATGGAAGAGAATTCGAGAACGGCATTTGTGGGTACTTGGTTCAGGACATACATACCGTCGAAGTCGGAGACCGTACCGACAGTTGTACCCTGCACCATGATTCCGGCACCGACGACAGGCGTTCCAGCCTCATCGGTAACCCTTCCCCTCACTGTCTGGTTCTGGGCGAATGCATCTGCGCATCCGAATCCGGCAGCCAGGAAGAGGACCAGGGCGATTCTGTAGCAAAGGTGTTTCATCAGTTTATTTTTGAGTTGTTGATTGATGCTTGGTTGTCAACTGACGGAACAAAGCTATGAAGATTGCCGGACAATCCTACCACCCCTTCCCATGCGCAGGATTTAAAAGGGGAGTGAAACGGGGCTAAACAGGCAAAAGTGGATTGATTTTCAATAGATTATATCGTTTAAGGCAGATAAAAAAAGTGGACCGGGCCGAAAGAAAGCATTTTTCTAAAATATTTTAAGTGGATTGACAAAACTCAAAACAAAAAAGCGAAAGCATTGTAATTCAATGTTTTCGCTACAAAAATCAATAGTATTTCAAGTGGGGCAAAAAGTGGATGACAAAGTCGAAATACGTCCACTTAATTGCACAAAAGGCGTACTTTTTCCTCGAAAACCTCCTTGTCTACGATGGCTCCCTTCTTGATCTGAGCCCTGTAGTTGTAGATGGTATTGACCGAATATCGGAGCAGTGAAGCTATGCGTGAAGACTGGGTTATCCCCAGTCTGATGAGGGCGAAAATGCGGAGCTCGGTGGTCAGGAGCTCTCCCTCCTTGGGCTCTATCCGGTACGCCGGCTTGAGCAGGCCGTTGAACTGATTGACAAAGTCCGGGTACAACTTGAGGAAAGCCTGGTCGAAAAGCCTGTAGAACAGGTTTAGTTCCTCCTCCAGAAGTTTCTGGGAAGAGATCTCACTCAGGATATCGTCGTACTGCCCGTTTACGATACGCTTGCGTACCGAACTCTGGTATTTGCGGGTCTTGTCGATATAGTCCGAACTCAGGCTTACGAAGATGCCGATGTATTCCTCCTTGGCGGCATTGGCCTCGGAGAGTTCGGAATTGGTCTGGGTGAGCCTGTCATTCATCTGCTGGAGCGAGGAGGAGAACTCCTGGATCTTGCGGTTCATCTCGCGCACCTGGACATTGAGCCGGCGCTGTCTCTTGTACGCATTCAGCACCCAGAAGGCTCCCAGCAGGGTGATCAAGGCAAGCACTGACACCGCTATCAGAAGTATCCTGGAACGCGCAACCTGTCTGGCCCGGAACTCCTCGTATCCGCGCTGTATGTCCGGGAACACCTCCGCGATCTGCCACTGGCGGAGCCAGGCATCATAGAACCTCGCGTCGTCCAGTGATTTCGTGATATACCTGAAGGCCCTCTCGAGATCGCCGGTGACGAACAGATCCTGTGACAGGCTGCACAGCGAGGCGTTGTCGGTCGTGGCCGTCTTCAGGTCCGCGATTGCTGACCTGATGAACCATGCGTCCATCTCCTCCGTCCGGTCAAGCTGTTCGCATATCCTGGCCTCATAGTAGGACCAGTTGGCATACTCGTGGCTGTCCGGATCAAGTTTGGAAAGGAGATTCTTGCAAAGGAAATCCGCCTGCCCCCAGTTCCCGGCGTCCATGGCCTGCCTCACAGCAGTCCCCTGGTACATGACCGAATTCTCGGGAGCGGTGGAGAGGATGGCATTGCGGTACCAGGCAACCTTGGAGGATGTCACGGCATCGCCGCTTTCTCCGCCATAATTGTCCCTGTAGTCGAACCAGAACCGCTGCTGTGCATCCCAATAGCGGATCTTCTGCTCATCGGTTAGGATGGTGGTGTCTATCTGTGTCTGAAGGATATTGCTCGCCTCAAGGTAACGTCCTCCCGTAGCATTGATCATAGCCCTGGAGATAAGCACCTCGTTCAGCAGCCGCTTGTCCCCTATCTCCCTGGCGGCTGTTTCCTGATTGTCCAGGGCTTCACTGGCCTTCGCGAACTTGTACGTCAGGTACTCCTCATATAACTGTCCGTAAATAGCATACCGCTGTTCGGCACTGATACCCCTGGAATGGAGAGGATTCTCTATGGTCTTGATCCTGACCTCTTTCTCCGCCCGGTATTTGTCGGAATCCGCGATGGTTCCGTCCAGCAGCACAAGCAGATCCTCCATCGGCTGGGCGAAGGAAAAGACCGCCATCAGGGACAGCGACAATATGGCCAGGAGCCGTTTCATGCGGGTCTAATCGGTGTAGTACTTGAAGATCATCGGAGCGAAATTGTTCAGGAACTGCCTCCAGCAGCTCCAGTCCCTTCCTCCGGTCATCACGTAGAAAGTATGGTCCAGGTGGATGTACGAGAGGGTTTCGTGCAGGGTCTGCGAAGGGGCGTAAGCAACCTGGTCGGAGGTGCCGCAACCGGTCCAGAAAAGCTTGATCCCGGCTTTCTTGATCCTGAGGAAATCATCGACTAGATGACCGTTGTCCTCAACCCCGCAGCTCAGGGGGAGCACGAAATCGAAGAGGTTGGTGTACATGATGGCAGTATTGATGACCACCGTACCGCCGGCACCTATGCCGCAGGCGGCACGGGCGGATTTGCTCGGTATCGCGCGGTAGTTGGCCTGGACGAAGGGTATGATCTCGTTCACGAAACTGCTCATGAACACCGATGAGGAAGCGGTGCGGGAATTGTGCACCTCGGGCAGGCCGAGGGTGGGAGCAGCCTGCATGACGGGATCGCAGTTCGGCATGACGGCTATCATAGGCACGGCGCGTCCGGTCTCTATGAGACGGTCAAGCACCTGCGCGATACGCCCCATCGTAAGCCATGCCTCCTCGTTATCTCCCTCATCATGAAGGAGATAGAGCACAGGGTACTGCTGGCGTTTGTCGCGGCCGTATCCGTAAGGAGTATACACGGCCATGCGACGGTTGGTGCCCATGAGCTTGCTGTCGTACCACACGAATGAAACCTCTCCCCTGTGCGAAGCCTGCACGTAGCCCTGCGAGCGGGGCCCGTCAACGATGAAGAAATTGCGATAATCCGTACCGTGGTACTGGACATTGCGGTTCGAGGGGTCCAGGGAAGGGACGCCGTCCGCAATGAAACGATATGTATAGAAATCGCCTTGCAGCCCGACAAGCCTGAGCTCCCACACTCCTTCGCGCTTGGTCATCGGCACGGGTGCCTGAGCCCAGCTGCCGTCCACACGTACGTCGGAGACATACTCGCCCGCAAAGCGGAGTATGACGGTATCACCCGCCGTCTCCGGCGAAACGATACGTTCCGGAATGCGGAAGTTGGTGAATTCCTGGGCGGAAATGGGAAGGATGGCGGCCAGGAGAGTGGCCAGGAGCAGGATCGGGCGTTTCATTGACAACCTTATTTTTTCCAAATATACTTAAAAAGCCCGGAATTATTCCTAACTTTACGGGAGTTAGTAGTTTATTTATGCTCGGAACGATCGTCAACACCGGCTGCATCATAGTCGGTTCGCTCGTCGGGACCTTGTTCAAGAAAGGCCTCGGCGAAAAGTATTCCACCGCACTCTTCCACGCCATGGGCCTCGCATCCATAGCGCTCGGAGCCAATTCCTTCGTTCAGAACATGCCCAAGAGCGAATTCCCCGTGCTCTTCATACTGAGCCTTGCCATAGGTGGGCTCATCGGCACGGCGCTGGACCTCGACGGGCGCGTGAAGCGCCTCGTGGCCCAGCGCACAGGCGAGGGCCTCGCCAAGGGACTCATTTCAGCCTGCCTGCTCTACTGCATCGGCACATTTTCGATAGTCGGCCCCGTACTGAGCGCACTGAACGGCGACAATACTTTCCTTTACACCAACTCCACCCTGGACCTTGTCACCTCTACGGTGTTCGCCACGACTTTCGGCATCGGCATGATCCTGGCAGCTCCTGTTCTGTTCTGCTGGCAGGGAATGTTCTACCTTATCGCTAAACTCGCATCCAACTCCCCCCTCCTGCAGGGCACGCTCGTGAACGAGCTCGCCATTGTCGGAGGAGTGCTTATCATTTCCTCCGGACTCTCCATCCTCGACATAAAGGACTGCAAGACCCTCAACTTCCTTCCCGGGCTGCTGGTACCTGTAGCTTGGTTCCTCATAAAGTCCCTTTTTTAAGACAAATGCCCTCCATACTGCGCGTCAAAAGCGAAAGAATGGTTATATTTGTCCTGCTAAAACTAATAAGGGATGAAAAGACTGTTTATCCTTCTTTCGCTTTTACTTTCCATCCATGGCTTCGCCCAGGATAAATTCATAGCACCCAGCGTAGACCCCGAGGCGGACTCCCTCGCTATTGCGCGTCTGCGGGCGCGCATGGACTCCATCCGCCAGTACCGCCCCACCGTGGCGGTGGTCCTGGGCGGAGGCGGCGCGCGCGGCATGGCGCATCTCGGCGTCCTGCGCTACATGGAAGAGATGGGGATCCCCGTCGACATGATCGGAGGCACCAGCATGGGCGGCCTGGTCGCGGGCCTCTATTCATTCGGCTACGATGCGATGTACCTGGATTCGCTGGTCCGCGCCATCGACTGGACAGTCATGATGTCGGACAAGGTCCCGGACAGCTACCAGACCTATGAGGTACGTCGCAACAAGGAACGTTTCGCTATCAGCATCCCCTTCCACTATGACGACGCAGACCTTGAGAGCAGGATCAAGAAGCAGCTCAGATACGACAGGAACTACGAACAGAGCGATACCCGTACAGGTGACATGGGCCAGGAGATGATAGCCAAGATCGGCCTTGGTCTTCCTGACGGCTTCCTTTTCGGCTTCAATGTCCGCAACACCCTCAGCTCCGTATCGGTCGGATATCAGGATTCACTTACCTTCGACAAGCTCCCAGTGCCGTTCTACTGTGTTGCCACGGATATGCTGAGCCTCAACGAGAAGAACTGGACAGCCGGCCATGTCGTTGACGCCATGCGTTCCACCATGGCCATACCCGGGTATTTCCGTCCCGTCCGCCTCGAGGGCATGGTGCTCAGCGACGGAGGCACGCGCAACAATTTCCCGGTCGACCTGGCCAAGGCTATGGGAGCCGATATCATCATCGGCTCCGAGATGCCTTCCGTCCGTGACCTTGCCGACCTCGGCGGACTTGCCAACCTTGCCATGCAGAACATCACCCTCATGTCCGCCGACATCAGCGAGAAAAACCGGAGTATGACCGACATCCTTCTCCAGCACGAACTCGCAGGCTATACGATGCTGTCCTTCGACTCCGCGAGCATAGACGACATCATCGCACAAGGCTACGCCCGCGCACAGGAACATAAGGACGAGTTCGAGGCCATCGCGCGAAGGCTGGGCATACGGCCTGAAGACACGCGCCAGACCGCAGCGAAAGGTCCTCACGCTATCGACATATCCAAGCAGAAGGTCAAGGTCAGCGAGATTAAATACGAGGGCATCAGCCCGAAAGAGTCGGAGTTCATCATCAGTCCAGCCCTCCTGCCACGTGACGGCATGTACGGCCGTAACGAGATCGAGCATGTACTCTCCGCTCTCTACGGTACCAAGGCCTTCGAGTCCGTCACCTACCGGCTCAGCGGCTCCGAAGAGCCTTACACCCTTATCTTCGAATGCCAGAAAGGCCAGACCCACGAAGTGGGAGTCGGTGTCCATATCGACACCGACGAAGCCGTCTATGTCAGCGCTCATCTCGGACTGGGTACCAGGAAACTATCCGGACTGCGGTTCGTTTCCGAAATCAAGGTAGGCGAGGTCACCGAGGCTGATTTCGAACTGTCATACAAGCCTCTTGCACAGCTTCCCGTTTTCGGCTTTGCTTCCAAGAACTCCTACAAGAGCTTCAGCTACTGGGATGACGGCTCCAAGGTCCGTTACAACGGTATCAACACCCGCGCGGAGATCTATGCCAAGGACACGAGGATGATCTATGGTACCACACGTATCGGATTCGCGTACGACACGGAACCGTTCGAGAACTATCTCGACCAGCACATGCAATGGAGGGGATGGGATTTCCGCAGCAAGTGGGCATCGACTTTCGCCGAGATCCGCTACGATACCTTCAACGAGAGTTATTTCCCGACCAAAGGTTATCGTTTCCGCCTGAATACGCGATATGTCTTCGACGGGTACTCCATCTACCTTGAGGATGAAGGCATGGATTCGGAAGACCATTATGAGGGCAAGGTTCCGCCCTACAGCGTAGGCGTAACAAGCTTCTCCAGCGTCATCCCGATGGGAGGACGCCTGCTCGTCCAGCCCACGCTATACTTCGGATGGCAGACCGAGTATCCCGGTCGCATGAACTTCGTGCATACCTTGGGAGTCGGCGGTACGCTTGCCGGCAGGTATATCGACAACCAGATACCCTTCTTCGGATTCAACATCGGATTCCATTCCTGCAGCAGTTTCGCGGCAGTGGCGCAGATGGATCTCCGCTACCGCATCAATCACAAGAATTTCTTCACGTTAAGGGGAGGAGTGTTCCATGACAAGGATTACATCAAGGAGATTGTCACTACCAGGCCCACGGCCTACGCCTTCGGAATGGAGATCGGTCAGAAATCCATAGCCGGTCCTATGATGCTGGGAGTACAATGGTGCGACATGACAGGATTCTCCTTGTCGCTGTCAGTGGGATTCGACTTCTAGAAACGCTTGCTTACACGCAGGCCGACGGTCCACCGCATGAATGTTCCGGATGTCTTGATCCCCGGCGTCTTGATTTCGTTGGAAGGGATGGTTGATATCCCCTCGTATGAATAACTGTCGCTGTTCGCGGACAAGTTGAACGTGTACAGGTCGCGCGTAAAGGCCACCCCGACGCGATAGACATAGTTGACCATAAGGTTGCCGTTCATCTTACTCTTCCGTATCGGGGTATATCCCCCGTTCCCTGTGTCATACGCCGTAGAAGTAAACTGGTTGAAGATGGTCACCATGGGTATGGCCGTCACGTTGAAGGTCAAGTTCCTGAGGCCCTTCTCCCTGTCTCCTGTCGGTTGTCTGTGCAAGGGGACAAAGTTGTAGGAATATCCGCCTCCGAAGGATATCTGGGCCGAAGTCTGCTTGGAATAACCGGCGCTCAATCCCACAATAATATCATCAGGATCGATATTGAAATCTCCAAGGCTCAGCTTGGTTCCGAACATCCAGCTGCCGGCGCTGCGGCGCTGAAAGACATTGCCCTTGTATGCCGCGGAATAGGCGAATGTCCTGCGGTTGAACGAGTAGAACGCATCCACGATAAGGGCGCGCATACGGCCTGGCTCATTTGTGGAACCGGACATATTCGAGGGGAAAGGACCGCTGGGCCCGTCAAAGGACAACGTGTAATCCACCGGTTTGGACAGGTTGAAGAACTGGACCTGCAAGGCATAACCCGCAGACTGGTAGTCAAAGGAGAATGTCCTGTTGGTCCCTTGCCCGTGGAATGTCTTGCTGAGCGACAGTCCGAGATTGCCATATCCGACCTGGATGCCTACGCCGTTATCTACAGCGCCTTGCAGGCGGAGGACTGCTGTAGCGGGAAACTCGGAGACTATCAGTTCACCATCTTCATCCAATACCCCTTCTGATAGTATGAGTTCCTGCTCCTGCGAGATTCCTGCCTGACGGAAGTCGCCCGTGAGTGCAAAGGTCCAGCGGGGCTCAGGCTGATAGACGGCCGACGGATCAAGCTCCATGGACGGGGCAAGCAGACGGTCGAGCATACGACGGACAAAAGGACTGTTGTCCTGCGCAAAGGCATGGAAAGGGACGGCAAAAAGGAGCGCCAGCAAGGGAAAGATACGGAATCGGGACATCTTGAACGGTTTGACCTTACAAAAATAAGTGTATTTTCGCGAAAGATTGTTATATTTGGGAAGCATATATCGGATATGAAAGAAACAACAAAAGCCTTTTTCAGGCATCTTCTGTCGGTAGTCTTCGGTATCATCATCACGTTCAGTGTTCAGGGCGTCATCGACCGCGCCCATGTCCGCCGCGAGGTACGCTCCGCCCTCGAGCTGGTCAGAGCCGAGCTTGCCGCCAATATCGAAGACATCGATACCATGTCGGACTATCTCCGCCAGGAGCGCAAGTCCGCGGAGTATTTCCTTGACAACCGCGCCAAGCTCGCCAGCTGTCCGGCTGATTCCATCAGCTTCCACAGCGGTGTGATCTTCGCCGAGGCATCCATCACCCTGAGCCATGATGCCTTGGAGCTACTCAAGATGTCCTCCCTCTTCCAGAAGATCGGCGACAATGATACTTCGATGAGGATCATCCGCGCCTACGACACCTGCTCTTCCATCGCAGCCAACCTGAACCGCCACATCGAGGCCCGCAACGCCCTTTTCGACAGCTCGATCAACGAACAGACAGCGCGCAAGTTCGCCACCAAGGGCAGCATTGATATCAAGGAGTTCATAAAGACCAACTTCGGCCTCTACGCCGTACGCTGGCTTAGCAACCAGATCGGTCCCGAGTATTATGCCGACGTGACGGATCTCGAAGCCGCAATCTCCGCCATTGACAGATTCCTCGGCAGCAAATAACTTATCGGATATTATTCATAAAAACTCAATAGTCATGAAAAAACCCATCCCTTCAAAAGTCATCATCGTCCACAATCCGCCGCAGGGCGCCAAAGGAGCCCAGGAGAGCACCGAACCCATAGCACAGGATACCACCGTGCATCCTGCTGAGCAAAAAGAAAACAAGCCGGAAACGGAGACCACCGCCAGCTCCGCACAAGTCGTCAAGGAGGACTGACGTTCGCGGACATCATACGCACTTGTAAGAAAAAAACAGCTCTGGAGCAATTCCAGAGCTGTTTTTGGTGCGGTAGGTGAGAGTCGAACTCACACACCCCAACGGGCACTACCCCCTCAAAGTAGCGTGTCTACCATTTCACCACTACCGCATGGTTTGGGACTGCAAATATACTGCGAAATCTTGAAAACACAAATTTTTTGTGTAAAACTGCAAAAAAAGAGGGAGCAAGCCAGGCCTGCTCCCTCTATGTGAAGTGTAGATTATACTAGAACTGGAGGGCGAGTGTCATACCGGGGACGACCCTGGCGCCTTCTCCTGTCATTGCATAGTCGAAGGAAGGATACATGTCGAGTCCGACCGCGTGCTTGCCCAGACCGTCCTGATAGTACATGTTCTTGACCTTGGCCACCTTGCGTGCATCGCAGATGCTCCAGATGTAATTCGCTACTCCGATGGCGCTGACGCCAATGATCGCACCGGCCCATTTGCCAGCGGCAGCATCGTCGGTATAGACGTATTTGCCGCCATCTTTCACGGGCTTGCCATTAGCGTCGGTCTGCACGTATTTCATGAATTTGTCGGCACAGAGATTTGCCGCTACTCCTATGGCCAGGTCACCCGCAAAGAAAGCGATACCGCGGCCGGTCTCACCGTTGATGACCTGTCCGAGTCCGGGCAGGACGAAAGATGCGAAGCCGGACCAACCCGGGGAATACGGGTCATTGGCGGATTTGACATACTCCTTGGGATTGTAGGTGTCCTTAAGGTCCTTGTATTTCATACGAGGAGCCACCTGTGCTGAAAGGGATGATGCTGCAAAGACAAATGCTGCGATTAAAATTACGATTTTCTTCATAACACTATAATTTTAGTTGCGCAAAGATACGTTTTTCCACAAAAAACGAAAAACTATGAGGTCTATTCGCCGATGACGGACTGGAGATAGGCGCATTTGTCGGGATTGCCGAGAGTCTTGCCCTTGTCGCAGGAAAGCTTGACGCAGTCGTGCCATTCGCGGAGCTCGGTGATGCGGCCGCGGGTGAGCTTGACTACGATGTTCATCGGCTTGCAGTTGACCACGTCGCAGGTCAGGAAGGTGCCGACACCGTAGGAGTCCTGCACGCGGCCAGCGCAATACTTGTGGATCTCGATGGCGCGGTCGATGTTGAGGCCGTTGGAGTATACCACCTGCTTGGTGGCCGGGTCGATGCCGAGGGACTTGTATTTGGCAATGATCTTCTCGGTCTGCTCCTCCTCGTTGCCACTGTCAACGCGGAGGCCCTTGTACATCATGGCCATACGCTTGGAAAGGTTGGAGAAAAACACCTTGTCGCCGAAGCAGTCATAGAGGAAGATGCCGTTGTCACCGTCATAGACGTCGCTGAACTTCCTCATGACGTTGAAGTTGCACTCGAAAACGCCGCTGACGTTCTCCTCGAAGGAGATAAGCTGGTGCGACATGGTGCCGAGGCACTTGGTGCCGTATTTCATGGCCAGCCAGACATTGCTGGTACCGGTGAAGATGCCGGGCCATTTCTGGGACTCATAGACTTCCTTCATCGTCCGGACAACCATCTCCTGATGGTCGAAACTCAGGCGGCGGCGCGTGCCCATGTCGCCGAAGGTCAAGCCGTTGGAGAATATCTGCACGGCCTTGTCCCAGGCACGGCGCGCTTCGAGTTCGGGATCATAAGTCTCAAGGTCGCCCTGAAGGGTATGCATTAGTTCGGATATCGAAGAAAGGATGGGCATCTCCCACATGATGGTGGAGAACCATTTGCCGCGGACCTTGATGTCAAGGTGTCCCTCCTCATCCTGGGAGATGTGTACCTCCTTGGGATTGAAGCGATAACCCTTGAGGAAGGTGAAGTACCACAGTGGAAGGAAATAGCAGCTGTCGCGCATGTAGTCGGCCTCCTCCTGTGTACAGACTACGTCCTTCATGCCGTCGATCTGCTCCTGGAGGAGCGCGGCGAAGCCCTTGGGATAGACTGTGTGGTTGCGGTCGAAGAAAGAGTACTCCACTTCGGCGCGGGGATATCTCATCAGGATGTAGTACTGGCAGGTGAAAGTGTAAAGGTCGTTGTCAGTGAAATGGGTTACAATCTGTTTCATCTTTTATCGACTTGATTAAGTACTTGATAGGTGCTTGCAAATATAGAAAAAAACAGTAACTTTGCAGCTACTTTCCTCGGGTAGGAAAGGCTTAAGTACAAACTTTAAACAAAACAGATTCACAATGGCTGTTAAGATTCGTTTACAGCGCCACGGTAAGAAGAATTTCGCATTCTTCCACATTGTAGTGGCAGATTCCCGCGCACCGCGTGACGGTCGCTTCATCGAGCAGCTCGGATCGTACAATCCGAACACCAATCCCGCTACCATCGTCCTCGACGCAGAGAGGGCTCTGGCTTGGCTGAACGTAGGCGCCCAGCCTACCCTCACCGCCCGCCGCATCCTCTCCTACGAAGGAGTCCTCCTCCGTCATCACCTCGCCGGTGGTGTCGCCAAGGGTGCTCTCACCCAGGAGCAGGCTGACAAGAAGTACGTCGACTGGAAGGCCCAGAGGGATGCCAAGATCGCTGCCAAGAAGCAGGGTCTCACCAAGGAAGCTGCCGCCAAGGCCAAGGCCGCGGTTGAGGCAGAGGCCAAGGTGAACCAGGAGCGTGCCGAGGCTATCGCCAAGAAGAAGGCTGAGGCCGAGGCTGCTGCCGCAGCAAAGGCCGCCGAAGAGGCTGCCGCAGCTGCTGCAGAGACCGCAGAGGAAGCCGCCGAGGCTTAATCCCATGTCCGAGGCTCCATCTGACCGTCTCGTCCAGATCGCCAAGGTACTGAAGTCCCATGGCACGGATGGCGGTATCCTCTTAGGATTCCGCGACATCATGCCGGAGGACATCGATCGACAGGAACCGGTGTTCATCGCATTCGATGGGCTGCCGGTTCCCTTTTTTATCGACTCGTTCGAGCGCAAGGGCCGCGACAAGGCCGTCGTCCACCTGACGGACATAGCTTCGCTCGACGATGCCGAAGAGATTGTCGGCCGGCCGGTATTTGCCGACCCTGACAGCATAGCAGGATACGACGAGGATGACGACGAGGGCCTCGAAGGCTTCATCGGCATGGTCATCTATGACCGCGACACCCGCGTAGGCGAGGTGACGGACTACGAAGACATCCCCGGCAACCCCTGCCTTTATGTAGAGACCACGGACGGAACGGCGATGATCCCCCTCCATGAGGACTTCATCCTGTCCGTCGATCCGGAAGCCGGAGAGATCGTCATGGACCTCCCGGCTGGACTGATATAACACTAAGAGGAAAAACCATGGCAGATTTCAACATCACAGGGATCCAGCAGGTCGGAGTCGGCACCGTCGACTTCCGTAAATCCTGGAACTGGTTCATCGAGCATTTCGGATTCGACACCCGCATCCTCGAGGACGACACCGTCGCCGAAAGGATGCTCCGCTATACCGGCAACAAGCCTCAGAAGCGTCACGCCTGCATAGCCATGAACCTGCAGGGCGGAGGCGGGCTCGAGATATGGCAGTACTCCGAGCGCAAGCCTGAGCCCTGCCCCTTCAATGTCTCCATCGGCGACCTGGGGGTGTTCTGCACCAAGATCAAATGCCTGGATGTAAAGAAGTTCCACGATGTATTGGCAGCATCCTGGTCAGATGTAGGACGGGTCTCCATGCTACCTGACGGCACCCCCTGCTTCACGGTGAGGGACCTCTACGGCAATCTTTTCCTGCTAGTGGAGCGCAAGGATGTATTCATCCCCCAGGGCAAGCTCACGGGAGGCGTCATAGGAGCATCGGTCGGAGTGACCGACATGGAAGCCTCCATCGCATTCTACAGGGACATCCTGGGATACACCAAAGTCATCTACGACGAGACCGGCATCTTCGACTATTGGTCCGGACTGCCCGGATCAGAGGAGCAGTACCGCAGGGTCCTGCTCGCCCCCTCGAAACCCAGGAAGGGCGCGTATTCCAATCTGCTGGGCGAAGATACCGTCGAGCTGGTCCAGGCCCTTGACAGGACGCCGAAGAAGATCTATGAAGGCCGCTTCTGGGGAGACCCTGGATTCATCCAGATATGCTACGATGTAACGGGAATGAAAGCTCTCAAGGCTTACTGCGCCGAGAAAGGTTATCCCTTCACGGTGGACAGCTGCCCCGACGACACCAGCTTCGACATGGGTGACGCTTCCGGCCATTTCTGCTATGTCGAGGATCCCGACGGGACCCTTATCGAGCTCGTCGAGACACACAAGATCCCGGTAGTCAAGAAACTCGGATGGTTCATCGACATGAAGAAACGTGACCAGTCCAAGTCCCTGCCCAAGTTCCTGTTCCGCATGATGGGACTCGTCTCCAAGGAGAAGGTCAAAGCCTGACGGCCATGGCGACAGTCTGGATCACTGGTGCGTCCTCGGGCATAGGCGAGGCCTGCGCTTACCGCTACGCGGAGGAAGGCGCAAGGCTCGTCCTCACGTCCTCGTCCCGCGACCGGCTCGAGCCGGTCGCCGCAGGATGCCGTGGGAAGGGCGCGGCCGAAGTGGCCGTGCTGCCCTGCGACCTCGGCGATCCCTCAGGCTTGGAAAAACTCGTAGAAGAGGCCTGGAAAGCATTTGGGGGCATCGACATCGCCTTCCTGAATGCCGGTATCAGCCAGAGGACCGGCATCGAGGACACCTCGATGGAGATGATACGCAAGATCATGGAGATAGACTACTTCGCCCCCGTGGCGATAGCCAAGGGCCTCCTGCCCAGGATGCTTGAGGCAGGCGGAGGCAGCATCGCCGTCACCACCTCCATTGCCGGACGCTTCGGATTCCCGCTGCGCTGCGGCTACAGTTCTGCTAAGTTCGCCCTGTACGGATTCTTCGAAACGATGCAGGCGGAATATGCCTCCAAGGGCATCTGCGTGACCATCGTCTGCCCCGGCAGGGTCAGGACCAACATCTCGCTGCGCGCCCTTGACAAGGGCGGTAAGCAGCACGGGCAGATGGATCCCGGCCAGGCCGGAGGGCTGGCCGCTGACAAGGCCGCGCAGACAATCGTCCGCGCCATAGCCCGCGGCCGCCGCGAAGTCCTCGTCGGCCGCAAGGAATTGGTCATGGTCTATATAAAGAGATTCTTCCCCGGACTCTGCGCGCGTCTTGCCCGCAGGATCAAGCCAGTTTGACAGTACTACATCTGCGGTATCGCAGTCTCGCCGCATTCCGCCTTCAGGTCCTCGTAGAAGGCGGCAATCGTCGTATACATGTAGGGAATCAGCCAGATGAATCCCAGCCCGAAGGTGAACAAGCACAGGATACCCCAGCCTATAAAACTGAGTTCCAGATAGAATAGGTCGAACTTGTGCCCCTTCATCATGGCGTTCGACTTGCGGATGGCATCGATGGCGCGCATCTCCGGATGTTCCACAAGTATGAACGGAGTCATGGCATAAGCAAAGGCCTTGATGATACCCGGTATGAACAGGAGAAGACTCCATAGCAGGACTTTGATGCACATCAGGAACATCCCCCAGACATTGTGCAGCCAGTTCGTGAACCCCAGATTGAACATGTTGGAAGTCAGACGGTCATCTCCCTGCGTGTACAGCAAGCGGAAAGCATTGTAGTATCCTACGGACAGAGGGATCGATACGAAGTAACTCAACAGCATGTTCGCACCGGCGATACCCATTATCCATCCTACAGGAAGCGGGAAAAACTCGGTGATACAACCCGGTGATACGATGGCCATGACTATGGCCATGAATACGATGGTGACGACGACGGCCGGTGCCCAAAGGCCTTTCAGAGCCTCCAGTGCGGCATTCTTGTAGTATTGATTGTTTTGCATAGTCCGGAATTTTCCGAAATATACGCATTATTCGCCGCAATGGCAATCCCCTCCGCTGTAAGGACAGCCGTCCTTCTTCGAGCAGTTGCCGCAGGAGCAAGTGCCCCCTTCCTTGCGCAGTGCAGTGCACAGCGCAAGGACGACGAGGGCGACGACGATAACGATTATGACTATGCTTATGGCGTTCATGCGAATATCAGATATGCGGCCAAGGCGCAAACCCAGGCGATGGCACATTGGAGAAACACGACGAACAGTGCCCATTTACCACCGAGTTCACGCCTGATCGACGCTATGGCTGCGACGCAAGGCGTATAGAGGAGGCAGAAAACTAGCAGAGGCACGGCCGTGGCGGCAGTGAGTGCTGCAGTCACGCCAAGCACCTCCATCGTGGAAACTACGCTCTCCTTGGCCAGGAAGCCGGTGATGAGGGCCGTCACGATGCGCCAGTCACCGAGCCCGAGAGGGCTGAAGACCGGAGCTATCAGGCCGGCAAGCCAGGCAAGGATACTCTGGCTGCTGTCTTCGACGAAATTGAGCTTGAAGTCGAAGGATTGGAGGAGCCAGATGACGATCGTGGCGACGAAGATGACGGTGAAAGCCCTCTGGATGAAATCCTTGGTCTTGTCCCAGAGAAGGTGCCATACATTCCGCGCCCGCGGGATGCGGTACACCGGCAGTTCCATCACGAAGGGAGTGGAGTCCTTATGGCCATGGAAGATCTTGGAAACCAGAGCTGTAAGTATGCCCACAACTATTCCCAGCAGGTAAAGAGACACCATGACGACCCCTGCTCTCCCGGGGAAGAACGTGCTCGCCAGGAAGCCGTATATGGCTATCTTGGCGGAGCAGCTCATGAACGGGATGAGCAGGATAGTCAGGCGCCTGTCATGCGAGGAAGGCAGGGTGCGGGTAGCCATAACGCCAGGCACGGAGCATCCGAAGCCGATGAGCATCGGCACGATGCTCCGGCCGGAGAGGCCAAGCTTGCGCAGCAGTTTGTCGGAGACAAACGCAATGCGCGCCATGTACCCGCTGTCTTCCAGCATGGACAGGAAAAAGAACAGCACTATGATGATGGGGACGAAGCTCAGCACAGAGCCTACACCCCCGAAAATCGCATCTACGACCAGCGAACGCACGGGTTCGCTGACATCCCAGCGGACGAAAGCGGCGTCAACGGCCGCACCTAGGCCTTCTATTCCGGCGGCAAGAAGATCCTGCAACCATAGACCTATCACGTCGAAAGTCAGCCAGAAGATCAGCGCTATGATGGCCAGGAAGGCCGGAATGGCCGTCCATTTGCCCGTAAGGGTGCGGTCGATCTTCAAACTTCTCTTGTATTCCTTGCTCTCCTGCGGCTTCGAGACTGTCTGCGCGCAGAGGCGGCCGATGAACGAGAAACGCATGTCCGCCATGGCCGCATGGCGGTCAAGTCCGCGCTCCTCTTCCATCTGCGAGATAATGTGCTCCACCATCTCTTCCTCGTTGCGGTCCAGGCCGAGGCGCGCCGTCACGGCTTCGTCGCCGCCGACAAGCCGGCTGGCGGCGAAGCGGGCCGGGAGGCCGGCGCGCTGCGCATGGTCCTCGACCAGATGCATGAGGCTGTGCAGGCAGCGGTGAACCGCTCCGCCATGGTCATCCTTGTCGCAGAAGTCCTGGCGTTTCGGTCTCTCCTGATACTTGGCGATATGCACGGCATGCTCAACAAGCTCGTTCACACCTTCGCCGGAAGCGGCGGAGATAGGGACGACTGGGATACCGAGCAGGCGCTCCATCTCGTTGACACGTACGGAGCCGCCGTTGCCCCTCAACTCATCCATCATATTGAGCGCCAGTACCATAGGCACATCCAACTCCATCAGCTGCATGGTCAGGTAGAGGTTGCGTTCGATATTGTTGGCATCAACGATATTGATGATCGCCTTGGGCTTCTCGTCGATAATGAAGTTGCGGGAAACCAGCTCCTCGGAAGTATAGGTCGAGAGGGAATAGATGCCAGGGAGATCGGTGACGCGGGTATTGGGATAACCCTTTATGACACCGTCCTTGCGGCTTACCGTCACGCCTGGGAAGTTGCCTACATGCTGGTTGGAACCGGTGAGTTGATTGAATAGCGTGGTCTTGCCGCAGTTCTGCTGGCCGGCAAGGGCGAAAGTCAGGACAGAGTCCTTGGGCAGAGGATTCCCATCCTCCTTGGAGTGGAACTTGCCTTCCTCGCCGAATCCGGGATGCGCGTTGTGTTCATGCAGGGAAAGATTATATCCGAAATCCTCGTCCAGAGGCATTTCGGGCGCTTTTTCTTCCGGACAGTCCTTGTCCACAACGATCTTGAGCGCCTCCGAAAGCCGGAGAGTCAGGGCATATCCGTGGACCTTTATCTCCATCGGATCACCCATGGGCGCCATCTTGACGAGACGCACCTCCGCACCGGGGATGATGCCCATGTCCAGGAAATGCTGCCTGAGGGCTCCCTCTCCACCGACTTCCTTCACCACGGCGGACTCGCCTACCTTCAAATCTTTCAGAGTCATAGAATACTGCTTTGAACATGCAAAGTTACGTCATATTTCACAAGCGGGCATCCCCATTTATAGGGATTTTTAATCTTCGCGCGAACCTTATAGCATGAAATGACTTATATTTGCCTTAAGAATAGCGTTTTTTAATATGGCATTTGCGGAAATCAATCCCAATATCAAGCTGTACGAGCTTGTCGACCGCAACTTCCAGGCCCTCGGTTTCTTGGAGCGCCTGGGGATACACGGCAATTTCGGCGACAGGACTGTCGAGGACATCTGTACCTCGCTGGGGATGAACCCGTCGTCATTCATGCTGCTGTACAATTTCTATGTAGACGAGCATTTCAAGCCTTCCGAGAGGATGCTCCGTGACTCAAGTGTAGAGGATGTGATAGAGTACCTTCACAGTTCGCACGAATACTATCTCAACACTGCCCTCAAGTCCCTCTCCGACCTGCTGGAGAAGCTTTTGCTGCCTTGCAGCGAGGCGCAGAAGAAGGTGTTCCGAAAGTTCTACGACGAGTATGAGGAAGAGCTGAACCGCCATTTCGGTTTCGAGGAGCAGCATGTCATGCCTTATGCCCGTACCCTGATGGAAGGGAACGGACGGAAAAGATCCACGCTCGAGTCCTTCACGGACGACCACAACAGCATCAACGAGAAGATTTCCGACCTCAAGAGCTTAGTGATGAACTCATTGCCAGAGGGCTGCGACGCCGCTCTCAGGATGCAGACGCTGTATTTGATATGCGCTCTGGAGTACGACCTCGAGCGGCATACAGCCATCGAGGAGGAGGTGCTGAGCCCCATGCTCGAGATGCTGGAGAACAGCGGCACCTATGGTAAGCGTCGTGCCGCCGAAGAGGAGCGCGAAGCCCTCTCCGAGAGGGAGAAGGAGATCCTCGTAGGAGTAGCCAAAGGGCTGCTGAACAAGGAGATAGCCGACCAGTACAACATCTCCACCTATACCGTCATCTCTCACCGCAAGAACATCACGCGCAAGACCGGCATCAAGTCCGTCGCCGGCCTGACCGTATATGCCCTGCTCAACGGACTCATCGATATCAATTCCGTGGAGTAATGGGAAAGAAGAGCGGACTTGTCCTTGAGGTGCCGGGGGGCGCGAAGTGTGTGCTGCTGCACACCTGCTGCGCGCCGTGCTCCTCCGCCATCATAGAGATCATGCTCAAGCAAGGCATTACTCCGACCGTCTTTTATTCAAATTCAAACATTTTTCCGTTGGAGGAATACCTGCACCGCAAGGATGAGTGCACGCGCTACGCGCAGTCCCTCGGGCTCGAAATCGTAGATGACGATTACGGGCACGAGGACTGGCGGAGCTGCGCGGCGCATGGGCTCGAAAACGAGCCCGAGCGCGGCGCGCGCTGCCTCGCGTGCTTCAAGTACCGCCTGCTGCGCGCCGCCCGCTATGCCTCGCAGCACGGCTACACCGTCCTTACGACCACCCTTGCCTCCTCCCGCTGGAAAGATCTCGCCCAGGTCGACGAAGCCGGCCGCTGGGCCTGCGACGCTGTCAATGCTTCCCTCGACGGAGGCGTCCCTGTCACCTGGTGGGGGCAGAACTGGCGCAAGGGCGGCCTCCAGGACCGACGCAACCAGCTCATCCGCGAGCTGAACTTCTACAACCAGCAGTACTGCGGCTGCGAATACTCGTTCCGGGACAAAAAATGACCCTGCAGTCGAGACTGCAAGGCCATTGTTTTTCATGCGATGGGCGGGATACTTAAACCTTGTCCCTGAGGAGGAAATAGTACACGATGAAGCCGATCCAGCTGAAAGCCAGGACGGCAATCGACAGAAGTATCTTGCCGATGATACCGAGTTTGGGCTTCTTGAAGATGTCAAGGACACACCAAATGGCGACAATGATACCAAGGATGTAAACGATCTTTGCCATGTTCTTTAGGTTTTATAGTAAATTACACCTAAAGTTAAGGATTCTTCTTTAATTATCCTCCACCTTTCGCCAAAAAAGTATTTCAACATTGCACTCATCCGCCTGGGCCACAATCCATGAGCCTCAAGGCAGGAGACGGGCGATGATGTCGTCGGAAACGAAGAAATGATCCTCTGGGATACGTACGAAAGACGCGCATGGAGTGTCTGGGACCGGGGGGACCAGCACGATGGCGCCTTCGGCGAGGAGGGCGTCGACGGCATGGGCCGGCGAGATGTCCCGCAGGCGGGACAGCGGAAGGCCGGCAGCCGTGCGGAGCCCCAACATGACGGTCTCCTCGGCCGCTTCGCGTTCAGAGAGGGCCTCATGCCCGGAGCGCCAGCGGACAAGCCGCCCGTCTGCCTCCCGCCTCGGCAGTTCCTGGCTGTTCCACGACCGCACGCCGCCGCTTGAACAAAAAGCATGTTTTTGTTCATTTTTGGGCTGTTCATCACCCACTTCTGAACAAAACGATGCGTTTTGTTCATACCGGGGCTGCAAAGGAACCTCCTGTGAACCAAAACGCGGTTTTTGTTCACCGCGGGGAGAGTGTGGGTCGGCAGAGCCGGGGAAAGCGAGGGAATGGGCTCCGGGGCCGAGGCCGACGTAGGGGACGCGGCGCCAGTAGGCGCTGTTGTGGACCGCTTCGCGGCCCGGGCGCGCCCAGTTGGAAATCTCATAGTGGACATACCCCGCCTCCGCCAGCTTCCTGCAGAGCGTGTCGTACTGACCACGACACTGCTCGTCGGAGGCCTCAGTATACCGACCGTCAGCCACCATCTTCTCCAGCGCACTGTCCTCCTCTATGGACAGCTGGTAAGCGGATATGTGCTCCGGTCCCAATGCCAGCGCCTCGTCAATGGTTGACTCCCATATCGTTTCCGTCAACTGTGACAGCCCGAAGATCAAGTCGATGCTGACGTTGTCGAAGCCGCCGGCCCTCAGGAGGCGGAACGCCTCACGGGCGCCGGCCGCATCGTGACGGCGGTTCATCCACCGCAGGATACCGTCGTCGAATGACTGCACCCCCATGCTGACGCGGTTCACGCCCAGCGCGAGCAATCCGGCGACATACTCCGCACCGCCGGCGACGACGTCGTCGGGGTTCACCTCCACGGTGAACTCCCTGTACGTCGCCGGCCCCAACGCGCCTATTATCCGCTCCAGCACCGCCAGCGGCAACACCGACGGTGTTCCTCCCCCTATATACAGAGTATCAGGCGATGTCGGTATCTCCTGCTGCATGGACGTGCCGCCCTCGGTTCCGGGAACAGGGGTGCTGGAAACTGTGCCACCCTCGGCAACATAAGAGGGGGGGACCAAAGCTTGCTTTGGGGGGGTCCGAAGGACGTTTCCGGTACCCCTGTTCCCGGAACCGACGATCTCTGAAGATGCAGCCTCCGCAGAACTTAGTCCGCGGGTGGCCGAGATCTCCTCCCGTCGGGAGTCAATCTCGTCGCAGAGCGCCTCGGCGTAGTCCTCGAATAAACGGTTCTGCACCTGTTGCGTTTCCTTCCGGGAACATATCTCGGAATAGAAACCGCAATAGGTGCAGAAACTACGGCAGAACGGTACGTGGACGTAAATCATAGGCCACGGCCTTTCCGCCAGGAACTATCTGAGCATCGTCTCGGCGCTGCCGAGATAACCCTGTGCCGTATAGGCCTCGACGGTGTAGACGCCCTTGACGCAACGGTCGGTCAGGTCGTTGAGATAGATGCTGAGCTCGACTTCCTTGCCCTCGTAGTCAACCTCGCGGGATGCGGAGGCCGTGCGGGCCTCGCCGCCGCTCTCGAAACCGGTGCTGTTGGCGTTGGTGAGGATGGTCCCGTCAGGAGCCTTGACCACGATGTAGACGCGCACCGGGCCCTTCGGGGCCAGGTCGTTCTCGACGAGGCTGAGCGTCGTCAGCATGCGCACGACGCGGCTGCTGCGGTCGGTGACCTTGTCCTGGGCGCTGTAAGGCTCCAGGATGATGCCGCGTGCCTTGATCACGGAACCGGCCGCCACCTGGCCGCTCAGCTCGTTGACCTGCTTGTTCAGGGCTTCGTTCTGGCGCCTGCTGGAAGCGGCGTCCTTGCGGGCGGCGTCAGCCTCGGCCGACAGCTGCTGGTTCAGCGTATTGAGGGAGTCGATCTGTACGATATAGTTGCGCATGATGCTGCGCAGGGTGCCGAGCTCTTTCTCGTACTGGCGCATCTTGGCGCGGTTCGTAGCATCGGTCTGCTTGATCCGCTCCACGAGCTGCGAGACCTCTTCGCGGGAGGAATCGAGCTGCGAATTGATGGCCTCGTAGTCCGAGGAAAGGTTGTCATAATCCTGCTGAAGGGCCACGATCTGCTCGGTAAGGTCCTCCTTCTCGAGGTTGAGGTCCTTCACCAGCGAACTCTTCTGGAACCAGACATAAGCCAGGGCACCGGCAAGCAGGACCGCTACCGCGGCCAGAGCATACATGACGGACTTCAGGCCGCCATTCTTCTTCTCGCGCTCCTCGCGCTCCAGACGCTCAAGTGGATCTTCTTTCATAAACAAGTCATTTTAATTTGTAAATACATCCGCGAAAGTAACAAATTTCGTGCAGATAGCGAAATTTATTATATTTGTGTACATAAAAATCCAAGCCATGAAATACATCGTCAGAGCCGTAAAATACTTCATCTATATCTGCGTCCTCGTCAGCATCATCCTCCTGGTGATGGTATTGGCTCACTTCGTCTCCTCCGACATCAACGTCATGTTCAAGGAGGGCTGGAAGTCCGTAGCCAAGATAGCCCTGGTATTCGCCGGCATCGCCGCCATCTATCCCCTCTTCGGCTACCGCAGGCTTCTGGCGGGCGTGCTCGGCGAGCTCAACGGCCTGCACGACGACGTTGTCAAGTGCATGGAGGAGCGCGGCTACCGCCTCGAGTCCGAGGACGGCGAGTCCATGACTTTCCGCTCGCGTTCTCTCCTGAACCGCATCTTCCGCGTCTGGGAGGACCGCATCACAGTCACCAAGACGCTCGGAGGCTTCGAGGTCGAAGGCCTCTCGCGCGATGTCGCGCGCATAGTCCCCGCCCTCGAATACCGTTTCCGCAATCCCGAATAACCGTATAAAACAAGATAACCATGCTCAAGAAAATCATCCTGCCGCTAGCAGCGGCCCTCTCGCTCGGATGCATCGTGGCATCCGCGCAGAACATCAAATCACTGGAAGGTTCCAAGTACAGCATCACCGCCGGCGACCTCACTTTGACAGTCGACGCCGGCCAGGGAGCCAAGATACTCTCCTTCCAGTACAAGGACAAGGAAGTCCTCTCGCAGCTCCAGCGCCCCAACGCCTTCGGAAGCACCTTCTGGACCAGTCCCCAGACCGAATGGAACTGGCCTCCGGTACCCGAGTATGACACAAAGCCCTACACCGCCGAGCAGAAAAACGGCGCCCTCGTCCTGACCGGAGAAGAGTCGCCCCGTTTCCACTACCGCATCCGCAAGGAGTTCCGCCCCGCCGGCAACTGCATAGAGGTAACATATTCCATCATCAATGAAGCGGCTGTCGAGCGCAAGGTCGCCCCTTGGGAGATCTCCCGTGTCCCCAGCGAGGGCGTGATCTTCTTCGACGCCACTCCTGAGACCATCACTCCTATAGGCCTGCTGCCCATTACCGTTCAGGACAACGCATCATGGTATCAGGTGGACGAGGCCCGCGCCAACCGCAAGATCAACGCTGACGGCACCGGCTGGTACGCATATGCCCATGACGGGCTCGTACTGGTCAAGAGCTTCGAGGACATAGACGGCACCCAGCCCGCCCCGAAGGAGGCTGAGATCCAGGTCTATGTCAATGCAGGCAAGACCTTCATCGAGCTGGAAGCCCAGGGACCTTACACCAGCCTCAAGCCCGGTGAGGCCCTCACCTGGACCGTCCGCTGGTACCTGCTCCCGTTTGACGGTGACGCCGCTCCTTCCCGGGCCCTCATCGACCTCGTCAAGAGCGCAGTGAAATAAACTGCCGCTTCGCAGCGACAAAAAAGCCAGCCTGAACGGGCTGGCTTTCTTATTTGTCACACAGACAAGTGCTTAGACTCTCTGGCCGTAGGAACGGTCGGTAGTGTTGACCGTGATGACATCGCCGGTGTTGATGAAGAGCGGGACCATGATCTTGGCGCCGGTCTCCAGGACGACTTCCTTGAGGGCGGAAGTGGAGGCGGTGTTGCCCTTGACGGCGGGCTCGGAATAGGTAACCTCAAGGGTCACATAGGTAGGGAGCTCGCAGGTGAGGCAGCGCTCCTCGTCACCAGTGACGAACATCATCTCGACGTGCTGGCCTTCCTTCATGAGGTCGGAGTTCTCGACGACATCCTTGGGGAGCTTGATCTGCTCGTAGGTCTCTTCATGCATAAAGTTGAAACCGTCCTCCTCTGCATAGAGGAACTGGTAGGGACGGCGCTCGACGTCGATGGTCTCGATCTTGGCACCTGCGGTGAAAGTGTTCTCCAGGATGCGGCCGTTCTCGAGATTGCGGAGCTTGGTCTTGACGAAAGCGGGGCCCTTACCCGGCTTGACGTGCTGGAACCATACGATCATGCACGGCTTGTCGTTGTATTTAAGATAAAGGCCGTTCTTGAAATCAGCTGTTGTTGCCATAAATATCGGTTTTAATTAGTATCAAAAGATTGAATTGCAGGACAATCCATCTGCAAATGTAACAATTTGCCGGCTTACTTGCAAAAAAAGTCTACAGGGCCTCTACGCATGCGGCCACTTTTTCGAGCAGCCACTTGGGCGTGGAAGTCGCCCCACAGACGCCCACACGGTCGTTTTCACCGAACCATTCTCCCTTGATCTCAGCCTCCGAACCTATATGGTAAGTACGGATATTCAAGGACTTGCAGAGGTCGCACAGGACCTTGCCGTTGGAGCTGGACTTGCCGGACACAAAGAGGATGACATCATGCGAAAGTGCGAATGAAGACAGCCTGTCATGCCTTGTGGCGACCTGGGAGCAGACGGTATTGTGTACGGTAAGCATACCTTCGGGAAGACTCTCGGAAAGCACTTCGCAGATCTCGGAATACTCCGCCGGACTCTTGGTGGTCTGTGAGAATATCTCGACCGGAAGATCCGTACGGATGGTCCCCTCAGCAAGGGCAGACTCGAGCATTGCACGGTTCTCAACCACCACGGCATCGCCATTCACCTGCCCGACAAGGCCGAGGACCTCGGCGTGGCCTATCTTACCGAAAAGCACGACCTGCCCGCCGAGCGGCTTCAGCCGCGCATAGGCGCTGCGTATGCTGTCCTGCAGCCGCAGGACCACGGGGCAGGTGCAGTCGATGACGTTGAAGCCGAGGGCGGCGGCGCGGGCATACGTGCCCGGCGGCTCGCCGTGGGCACGTATGAGCAGCGACTCTCCGCCGGCATCCTGCATGTCCGCGAGGTCGTCATAGTCGATGGTCACGAGCCCCTTGCGCCCCAGCCGCGCCAACTCCTCCTCGTTGTGCACGATGGCACCGAGGGAGAAAAGGTGTCTTCCCGGGATTTCATCAAGGAATTTCTCGGCGCTTCCTATAGCCCTGATGACGCCTCCGCAGAAACCGGATCCGGCATCTATTTCTACCTTTAGAGCCATCCGGGAGCTATTCGAGTATACCGAACTTACCCTGGAGCAGGCCGAGCATCCACACGGTCTCCTCATGCAGCGTCATATCGGAATTGTCCATCACGAACGCGTCAGCAGCCCTGGAGAGCGGCGATACCTCGCGATGCGAATCGATGTAGTCGCGCTCCTGGAGATTCTTCATCACTTCTTCCATCACGGGATTCTCCCCTTTCTCGACCAACTCGTCGAAGCGGCGCTGTGCGCGGACCTCGGGACGGGCGGTCATGAAGATCTTGACCTCCGCGTTGGGGAATACCGTAGTACCGATGTCGCGGCCGTCCATGATGACGCGTCCGGCCGCGCTGAAAGCATGAAGCTTGTCATCCACGAAATTCCTTACGAAACCGACGGCCGAGACCGGACTGACCTGGCTGGAGACAGCCATGGTGCGGATGTCCTTCTCCACGCAGCGGTCCCCGATGAAGGTCTTGCAACCGTCTTCAGTATGCTCGAAATGGATGTCAAGCCCCTTGTCCAGGGCCTTCTTGAGCGCTTCAAGGTCGATATTGGCGTCGGCGTCGATCATGCCGTTCTCCTGAGCGAACAGGGTGACGGCGCGGTACATGGCGCCGGAGTCAAGATAGAGAAAGCCGAAATCCTTGGCAACGAGCTTGGCAAAGGTGCTCTTGCCGGTGGCGGAAAAGCCGTCGACAGCGATTGTGATGTCAGGCAATGTCATGATAAAAGACTGGTTTAGTATTTGGCGAGTCGTTGTATGGTCTTGCAGATCTGTGTATTGTCGGTACAGGCATTGAACTCGGCAGCCCTGGCGCCGTAGACATAAAGCCCGACGGGAGATCCGGTGTGAGCGCCGTGTGTCCAGAGATATCCGGCCTTGCGGTTGGCATAGAGGATCGCGTCGGAGATGATCCTGTTGCTGGTCGCATAAAGGCTCTCCACGATCTCTTCTTCATTCAGTTCGAAAGCCCGATGGTACATTTCCTTGAATGCTTCCTCCTGCTTCTCGTCCACTTCGATGGTGCTCCAGAGCCCCAGACGCTGGCTGAGGAAATCCTTCACCTGCTCATAGGTAGGAACTACACGGTTGGGAAGAGGCTTCCTGTCGGGACCGACGCCGGCAAGTACCCTGAACTGCCTGTTGATCTCGTCCTCGCTCCACTTCTGGGTGGTCAGGAGCTCAGGATGCATGATATAGTTCTCGCCGAGCTGGAGGCCGCCGGTCTCATGGTCTGCAGTGACCAGGATGAGGCACTCGTCGGGGTGCTGCTTGCAGAAAGAGAGGACCACCTCTATGGTCTTATGGAAATCGTTGACTTCCATAATGTTGGTCTTGGCATCGTTGTTATGTCCGGCGCCGTCGATCTCTCCGCACTCGACCATAAAGAAGAAACCCTTGCTGCCGAACTTGCCGTAGAGATAGTCTATACCGGCCTGGACCAGGTCGGAGAGCGAAGTGTCGCTGCCGCGCTGGTCGATACCAAATTTGATCTCAGTCGCGGTCGGGTCGCTGTTGAAGCAGATGACGCGGCCCTTCTGGCTGGTGATATTGCGGAACTGCTCGGGACCGCGGAGCACGGCTATGCCGGCCTGGCGGGCCTTGTCCTCATAGTAGCGGCCGGTATGTCCTCCCCTTCTCTCGGTGAGGAAACCGCCTCCGGCGGCAAAGTCGATGAAATCGGACTCGATCAGCTGGTCGGCGAGCTTGTCATATTCGTTGCGGTTGTCGGCATGGCCGTAGAAAGCGGCCGGGGTGGCGTGGTTGACACCTACGGTCGTCGCCACGCCGGTGCCGAAACCCTTTTCATGCGCCCAGACGCAGATGCTGTTTACGGGATTGTGGTCGGGATCGACGCCGATGGCGTTGTTATAAGTCTTGACACCCGTTGACAGCGCGGTACCGCTGGCTGCAGAATCGGTCACGAGTGAAGACGATGAGAAGGTGGTGACGAAAGTACGGACGGGGAATTGGGTGAAGTTGATGACACTGGGACCGTCACCGGTGACCTGGTTGTAGTTCTGCGCACCGTAAACTTCATTGATGCCCATACCGTCGCCGATCATGAAGAATACGTACTTGGGGGTCGGAGCCTCCTGGGCCTGCTGCTTCTTGCGGGCATCGGCGGGGAGGGTGACGATGACTGACAGGATCGAAAGCACAGCCAGTCTGCGCAACATGCGTAATGTGTTCATAGAAGATAAGATTGGTTATAAAAAAACTCGCGCCTCAGCGGGCCGTAGGAAACAAAGTTAAGTAATTTTTTACTGTTTTAGAGATATTTGTCCGATATTTGTTGACGGAAACGAAAACACTTTTTATGAGAATCCTTGTAGTCGATGACGAAAGGGCCATCCGCAACTCCCTGAAGGAGATCCTCGGTGACGAGGGATTCGACGTGGACGTGGCCGAAGACGGTGCCATCGCCGTCCAGATGGTGGAGAAAGAGAAGTACAACATCATCTTCTGCGATATCAAAATGCCCAACATGGACGGCATGGAAGTCCTGGACAAGCTCAACGCCATGGGCGTGGAGGCTGCCATGGTGATGATCTCCGGGCACGGAGACATCGAGACCGCCGTGGAGTGCATCAAGAAGGGCGCATTCGACTTCATCCAGAAGCCCCTGGACCTCAACCGCATCCTCATCACCATCAAGAACGCCACCGAGAAGGTGTCGCTGGTCAAGGAGACCAAGATACTCAAGAAGAAAGTCTACGGCGCCGACATGATCGGCGAATCCGCGCCGATGCAGCGCCTGCGCGAGATGATCGAGAAGGTCGCCCCGACCGACGCACGCGTGCTGATCGTCGGGCCCAACGGCTCCGGCAAGGAGCTGGTGGCCAGGAACCTGCACCAGCAGAGCAAGCGCAGCACGATGCCCTTCGTGGAGGTCAACTGCGCCGCGATCCCTTCGGAGCTTATCGAGAGCGAACTGTTCGGCCATGAGAAAGGCTCCTTCACCTCAGCCATCAAGCAGCACAAGGGAAAGTTCGAGCAGGCCGACGGCGGCACGCTCTTCCTTGACGAGATCGGCGACATGAGCCTCGCCGCCCAGGCGAAAGTGCTGCGCGTCCTCCAGGAGCGCAAGCTTTCGCGCGTGGGCTCCGACAAGGACATCGAGGTCGATGTACGCGTCATCGCTGCCACCAACAAGAATCTCCAGGAAGAGATTGCCAAAGGCAATTTCCGCGAGGACCTATACCATCGCCTCAGCGTCATTGTCTTCACAGTCCCGAGCCTGGATGAACGCCGCGACGACATTCCGCTGCTGATCGAGTATTTCAAGGACAAGTATACCGAGGGCGGAAAGCCGCGCAGTTTCTCACCCGAAGCGGTCAAGCTGCTTCAGGAAAAGAGCTGGCCCGGCAATATCCGGGAGCTGGACAATGTCGTTGACAGGCTGCTTATTCTGGGAGATCCTGAGGTGACTGCCCAGAATGTACGGGACTTTGTAAATCTTTAGCGGCAAGGCGGGCTTCATGCTCCGCCTTCGCTTTTTCCACTGCCACGGAGCGCTTCAGTACGAAGCCGGAACCGAGATACTTGGTGCGGACGTCATCGTCCGCGGCAAGGGCCGTAGGCGTACCTTCCTGGAGGATCGTACCCTCATAGAGGAGATAGGCACGGTCGGTGATGGCGAGGGTCTCGCCGACATTGTGGTCGGTGATGATGACGCCGATGTTCTTGTACTTGAGCTTGGCGATGATGTACTGGATGTCCTCGACCGCGATGGGGTCGACGCCGGCGAA
>Ga0310695_10003665_pt1 | contig 29690 bp, 23 predicted proteins | sample RumenRJG_04DNA_FD_203882 | JGI IMG/M metagenome (GOLD analysis project Ga0310695, IMG submission 203882) | Bovine rumen microbial communities from Lethbridge, Alberta, Canada - RJG_04 (v2) (version 2) | ecosystem: Host-associated > Mammals > Digestive system > Stomach > Rumen | place: Canada...
GCGATGCCAGGTGCTTGACGGTGTCGAGGGTCAACTTGTTGAATGTGCTGGCAATTCCCAGCACGTTGCCCGTCGAGGTGTCGTAGAGGTGGTTGACCATGGGCGAGTTGACGGTGAACACACCGTCGCCTCGCTTGGGCTCATCGTCGTTACTGCAGGAGAATGCTCCCATCAACAAGCCTATAGATGCTATCAAAAATAAGATTTTCTTCATGTTGTTGCCTTTTTTGTCGTTTATAGTGGCGACAAAGTTACACCTAAAAAACAAATGGTGCACCGAATCTTGCACCATTTGTAATGATTTTTATGAAAATATATGTTAATTTCCTCTCGGCTTGAGTTGGCCGGTCTCGTCGAAATGTCCACCGTGGCAGTCAAATGCAATGCTGTAGGTGGAATTCTTGGTGTCAACCGTGCACGTGAGGTTGTTTACCAGATAGGATTCTCCGGGCATGGGCATCCAGGTGGTTCCGCGCATCATGTAGGCCACGATACCGGTGCCGGCATAGGTATAGACCTTGCCGTCCTTGTCAACGGTCACGGGGGCGTCCGCGCGCAGGGTCATTGCGGGTGAGGTGGCCTCGCCAATGCGGAACACGATATTATACATGTAAATGCTGCTCGAGTCCTTGTCCATGTCGATGTCAAACAAGAAATGGGTGTCGGTTTCACTCTCATATTCACTCTCGACTGAGAAATGAACAAGTTTATCATTCTTTGGTATAGTCAGTTCAAGAGTCGTAGTCTCGCTAATCTGTTGGTTGGCTTCTTTAGCAGTTGCTGTAAAGACGGCTACATAGTCTTGATAACTCCGTTTCAGGATCGTAGGGTTAGTGGTGCTTACTCCATCTAAGTAGAGTAAAACTTCGCCTTGTCCCTTAGCGGTGACAATTGCTTGATCTTCCTGAATTTCATAGATTATTTCTGGAGCCGCAGTTTGTCCAGGCTCATCATCGCCACAGGAGGTGAATACCATGCCTAACATGGTGAGCACAAATAAAATACTGAAAAATTTCTTCATTTCTACTGTAATAATTATGTAAAATACTAATTAACAATTAATTAAAAGTCTCTTTGAATGCGCAAAATTAGTGGAATTATCCTATTCCACCAAATTTTCTCGACTTTTTCCCTGATTGCATAGATGAATCAGAGGGAAAGAGGGGCTAGAAATTGAGGCGCAGCGTGGCACCCATCGAGCGGCCATGGCCTCGCTGCAAGAAGGGGTGCTGGATAGAGACGAAGTAGAAGGTTTTATAGCCCGTGTCGGTCAAGTTGCGTCCCCACAATTGCAGGCTGTAGTGCGCTTGTTTCCAGGTGATGGAAGCGCCCAGCAGGGCATAGAACGGCTGGCGCATGGTGTTGGCCTCGTCCCAGTAGATGTCGCCCACGGCGCGCACGTTGGCCGCCAGGGTGAGCAACTTGTTCCAGTCGCCATCTATCTTAAAGCCATGGCTGGCCTCGGCAAACAGGGTGTGCATCGGGGCGTAGGGCACACGATTGCCGCTGTGATCCACCTTGCCGTCGTTGTAGTCACGGAATGTGGCATGGGTAAAGCCATAACTGATGTTCAGGTGGGTGAGTTCGGTGGGATTAACCGTCATGGAGAACTCGGCGCCCCAACTGTGGGTCTTTCCGGCATTGGTCATCATGCGGCCCGTCATTGTGCCCGGGGGGAATACGGTCAACTGTCGGTCACGGCAATCCATGAAGAAGACGCTCAGGTCGCTCAGCACGCGTGCATCCCAGCACTCAAAGTGGCCTCCAATCTCATAGTTCCATGCCTTCTCGGGCTTGTAGCCCACCATCTTGTCCACATCATACTGCATGCCGATGCCCATCATCTTCATCAACCGTTGCTGCAACACGTCGCTGAACATCTGGGTGTTGAAGCCACCAGCCTTGCTGCCACGCGATGCGGCGATATAGACCGTGTGATTCTTGCCCGGCCAGGGATGCCAGGTGAGGCTCACGTTGGGCAGGATGTCAAAGAAATCCTTGTCCAGCGTGTCTCGCTCGTCGATGTCGATGGCTTCGTGGGAAAACAGTTCGCCAGTTGCTGCCACGAGGATGCTATAACCCGTGTGGGTCACGCTATGGTAGTTGAGCCGCGCGTGCTCATAGTCCAGTCGTACCCCCGCTTGCAGGGTCCACTGTCCCCAGTGGTAGGTGCTCTCGTGGTAGAGGGCTGCTCCCCAACTGGGGCTGGTGAAGTGGCTGCCCAACTCAAACGAGCGGGTGTCCCATGCGACGGGGTAGTCGGGCAGGGCTTCGTTGCTTTTCTTCTCAATTAACTGAGCGATGCCGTAGTCGTAGAAATCTACCGGTGCATCCATCTTGTAGCGGTGGTAGAAGCCGCTGGCGCCTGCGAGCCAGTTGTAGCCCTCGGCCTTATTGTGGCTGCGGGCAATCACGTCCTGGGTCACGGCATGCTCGCGGCGCGCCTGGGTCAGGGTGAAGTAGTCGCGCGGCGTGAAATCCTGGTCCAGCGTCATGTTGTCGTCGATATACTGGTAACTGGTGATGCTCGACAGTATCCAGCGGTCGAAGTCCTTGCGCACCGTCAAACCATCGGTCACCGACGTGCGGCGGTAGAAGCATGTGTCGTTATAGGCAATCTCGCCCGTCTCGACCCACTCATAGGGGTAGCCGCCCTGGCGGCTGACGGCCACCGATGCCACATTGCTCAGGTACCAGCCGTCCTGGCTGCGCCACTCGAGTTTGGCGCGGGCTGTGAACATGCGCTCCCAGTCACAGCGTTTGCCGTTGTAGCGGTTGGTGAATTCTCCCTTGGTGCTGTTATACTGGGCCGACAGTGACACGCCCAGGTCGTCCCTGAGCAGCCTGTAGTGGCTAGCGCCCACGCGCCACGTGCCGTGGCTGGCGCCCTCGATGACGGCTCTGGTGCCCTGGTAACTGAGGGGCGACAGGGTATAGACGTTCATCAGTCCGCCCAGCGTGTTGCGGCCATAAAGCGTGTTCTGAGGACCGCGCATCATTTCCAGGCGCGAGATGTCCATCAGGTCCAGGTCATAGTTCTCCTTGCTCATCACGGGCACATTGTCGATGGTCAGACCAACGGCGGGCTGGTCGATGCGGGTGCCGATGCCGCGCACATACACCGTCGAGGTCATGCGGCTGCCGTAGTCGGGAATGAACAGGTTGGGCACCAGGTCGGCTGCCGTCTTGACCGATTGCAAATGGTTGCGCTCGACCTCCTGACGGCCGATGACGGTCAGAGCAGTGGCTTGGGAGCGCATGTCGGCGTTCTGCTTGATGGCGGTGACTGTCACTTCGTCCAGTGACAATGTGTCGCCCAGGGTAACGGGGCTAGCAGCAGTGGTCGCTGTCGCAACGACCGCCGTGCAGGTAGTTAATATGAATAATGTCAATTTTTTCACGGCCGCAAAGGTACTCTGAATTATTGAATTGTGCAAACTGTCGGCACTACCGTTTATCATTAAGCCGTCTCATCGCCCCGAGACAATACGTTTTTGGGGCATTCGGTAAAGATAGCCGTTTTTTTACAAAAAAAATTGCAAGAATCGGTTGAAAGTGACTATTTTTGCACCTTACAGGCAAAACTTGAAAAGAGTCATGGTACAGGTACAGAAATTCACGGTCAACACGTTTGCGGAGTGCACCCACGTCATCTGGGACGAAACGTGCGAGGCCGTTATCATCGACTGCGGCGTTTACAAGTTTGGCGAGCGTGAACGCCTCATCCGCTTCATTGAGGTGCAGGGACTGCGCCCCGTGAGGCTATTGCTCACCCATGCCCATCATGACCACCTGTACGGCAATGACCTGATCAGGGACCGCTACGGCCTGCTGCCAGAGGTCCATTGCGCCGACGAGTGGATTATGAAGGAGCATCTGCCTATCCGCATGGCCGAGATTTATAAGAATTACCCTTATGATATCCCCATGCCCGAGCATTACCTCACCGACGGCGAACAGATCCCCTTCGGCAACCACATGTTGCGCGTCATCCACACGCCAGGGCATTCGCCGGGGTCGGTCTTCTTCTATTGCGAGGAGGCCGGCATTGCGTTCTCGGGCGACACGTTGTATGATGACGACATCGGCAGCAGCAATCTGGTGGGTGGCAATTATGAGCAGTTGATGGATTCCATCGACTACGTCCTGCAACTGCTCCCCGACGAAACCGTCATCTATCCTGGCCACGGGGCCAAAAACACCCTTGCCAAGATCAAAGCCCATAACCCGGCCCTGAATGGCGGTTCGATTTTTTGACATCAGGACCGATGGCTGGATTGTTTTCTGAATCCAAGACCTCTATTTTCAAGTCTTGCAAAATCACCAACTCCTGAATGCCGTTGAAACGGGTTCGCTTGATGAAATGCGAGGTCGCTGGTTGATGGGTTTGAGTTGTTAACAACTATAAAAAATAGGGAGACAAAAGGTTGCCCATGTGACAAATAATGTGTATATTTGCACCGCATTTCAGGGCATCGCTGTTGCAATTGCTTGCGCCTTAGGGTGGTAAGTTGTTGTGCAGTAGTGCGTTTGGTGTATTAATATGATTTAACCTGCCAAAAATTACAACAAATAAATAGATAGAACTTCTTTTATGGATTCATCAATTTTCGGAGTACAGAGCACGACTCTCGCCATTACAGCGGCATTGACCGGTGTATTGCTGGTAGTCGGCGCCCTGGTTATCGCGTGGCTGATTGGTCCGCGCAGTTACACTAAGAAGAAAGGCGAGCCCTTTGAGTGCGGTATCCCCACCCGTGGCGATTCGATGGCCCAGTATCATGTGGGTTACTACCTGTTCGCCATCCTGTTCCTGATGTTTGACGTGGAGACGGTCTTCCTGTTCCCGTGGGCAACCATCTGCAAGGGCATCGGCAGCCAGGCGCTGCTGGCAGTGGGCACTTTCCTGGTTATTCTGGTTTTAGGTCTGGCTTATGCCTGGAAGAAAGGAGCGTTGAGATGGAAGTGAAAATCAAGTCGATGAAGCATGAGGACTTCAAGGATAACGAGTATATCGACAATCTGGTGGAGCAACTGCGTGCCGGCGGCACCAACATCATCGTTGGCAAGTTGGACCAGTTGATGAACTGGGGCGTGAGCAACTCGCTGTGGCCGCTGTGCTTCGGCACCAGTTGCTGCGCTATCGAGTTCATGTGCCTGGGCGCTGCCCGCTACGACATGGCCCGTTACGGCTTTGAGGTGGCGCGCAACAGCCCCCGTCAGGCCGACTACATCATGTGCCAGGGAACCATCAACTACCGCATGGCCCCGGCCCTGAAGCGCCTGTATGAGCAGATGGCCGAGCCCAAGTATGTCATCGCGTGCGGCTCGTGCACCGTCAGCGGCGGCCCGTTCAAGAACAGTTACTGCGTGGTCAAGGGCGTTGACGAGATTATCCCCGTGGACGTCTATCTGCCCGGTTGCCCGCCGCGTCCCGAGGCATTCTTCTATGCCCTGATGCAGTTGCAGCGCAAGATCAAGGTGCAGAAGTACTTTGGCGGCGTGAACCGCAAGGAGAAACTCAAGGACCTCAAGTATGACGGCCAGGCCCTCAAGGAGGAGTCCAAATAATTTAACCCGACAAAAACCATTCATGATAGATATGGCAGAGATACAAGACAAAATCACCCAGTTGTGCCCCCAGGCCAGCGTTGACACCACCGGCGAGTTCCCGCTGGTGACCGTCGATGACGCACAGTGGCACGACCTGGCTCGCGCCCTGAAGAACCAGTTGCACTACGACGTGCTGAGCGCCGTCGTCGGCATGGACTGGACCGAGGCCCTGGGCTGTGTTTATTACCTGACCAACACCAGCACCCACGAGTTGCTGCACGTCAAGGTGGCCACCACCGACCGCGAGAATCCGCGCCTGCACTCCGTCGTGGACCTGTGGCCCGTGGCCAACTTCCAGGAGCGCGAGGTGTATGACTTCTATGGCATCGTGTTCATCGGTCATCCCGACATGCGCCGCATGTTCCTGCGCACCGACTGGGTGGGCTACCCCCTGCGCAAGGATTATGACCCCGCCAGCAACCCCCTGCGTCTCGACGACGAGACCAACGAGGACTACACCTGCCGCTGGGTCGAGGACGAAGGTGGCAAGGTCAAGAAGGTGGAGGGCAAGGTGTTTGAGGACGATGAGTATGTCATCAACGTCGGCCCGCAGCACCCGTCGACCCACGGTGTGATGCGCTACCGCGCCAGCCTCGACGGTGAGATCATCAAGAAGGTTGACGTTGTCAGCGGATATATCCACCGCGGCATCGAGAAGATGTGCGAGAGCCTGACCTATCCCCAGATGCTGCTCTATACCGAGCGCATGGACTACATGGCTGCCCACATCAACCGCCACTGCATGTGCATGTGTGTCGAGAAGGCCCTGGGCCTGGAAGTGCCCCATCGCGCCGAACTCATCCGCCTGATGATGGACGAGTTGATGCGCCTGTCATCCCACCTGCTGAGTTATGGTTGCTTGACGATGGACCAGGGTGCCACCACCGCTTTCTTCTATGGCTTCCGCGAGAGGGAGTTGATCTATGACATCTTTGACCGCACCTGCGGCGCCCGCATGTCGATGAGTTACAGCACCATCGGCGGTGTTGTTGCCGACGTGCACCCCGACTTTATAAAAGATGTGCGTCATGCCTGTGACGTCATCGAGAAGAATCTGGCCGAGTACCACAAGTTGTTCACCGGCAACGTCATCGCCGTTAACCGCATGACTGGTGTGGGCATCCTCACCAAGCAGGATGCTATCGACTATGCCATCACCGGCCCGTCGGGACGTGCCAGCGGTTTTGCCTGTGACGTGCGCAAGACCAACCCCTACTCACTCTATAACGAGTTCGACTTTGACGAGGTCGTTTACCAGAACGGCGACTCGATGGACCGCTACATGGTCCGCATGCGTGAGATGGAGCAGTCCATCAAGATCCTGCGCCAGGCCTGCGACAAACTCGAGGCCGAGGGTGTCCAGGGTGAGTACTGCGCTGCCAAGGTGCCCAAGGTGATGAAACTGCCCGCCGGCCACTGGTACCAGCAGGTGGAGGCCAGCCGTGGCGCCTTTGGCGTCTATATCGAGAGTGACGGCAACACCAAGCCCGTGCGCGTCCACTTCCAGTCGCCGTGCTTCAACCTGATCGGCGTGGTGGACTTGACCTGCAAGGACAACATGATTGCCGACTTGATTACCATCACGGCGTCGCTCGACTTTGTCATCCCCGACATCGACCGTTAATCAGCGAGTTAATCAACACGAATTAAACCACTAAATTAAGTAAGATAAGAGATATGTTTGACTTCGGAATAGTCACGAGATGGTTGGATGACCTGCTCAATAGCGTGATGCCGGGCTGGCTCACGACGACAATCGAATGTGTGCTGGTGGCCGTGGGCCTGCTGGTGGCATATTCGCTCATCGCCATGTTCTACATCTTCTACGAGCGCAAGGTCTGCGGCTGGATCCAGTGCCGCCTGGGCCCGATGCGTGTGGGTAAGTGGGGCTTGCTCCAGGTGTTTGCCGACGTGATCAAGATTCTCCAGAAGGAGTTGATCACCCTGTGGAACACCGACAAGTTCCTCTTCAAGTTGGCACCCTATCTGGTGCTCATCGCCTCGATGCTCACCTTCGCCTGCCTGCCCTGGGGTAAGGGCCTGCAGATCGTTGACATGAACATCGGTGTCTTCTTTATCATCGCTGTATCGTCGATCGGTGTGCTGGGCATCCTGCTCGCCGGTTGGTCAAGTAATAGCAAGTACACCCTCATCGGCGCTATGCGCAGTGGTGCCCAGATGATCAGTTACGAGTTGTCGTGCGGCATTTCCATTTTGACGATCGTGTGCCTGGCCGGCACCATGTCGATCACGGGCATCGTCGAGGCTCAGGCCGACGGCTGGTTCCTCTTCAAGGGCCACCTGCCTGCCATCCTCGCGTTCATTATATATATGATCGCCGCCAATGCCGAGAACAACCGTGGCCCGTTTGACCTGCCCGAGGCCGAGCACGAGTTGACCGCCGGTTACCACACCGAGTATTCGGGTATCCACTTCGGCTTCTTCTATCTGGCCGAGTACCTCAACCTGTTCATCGTGTCGGGTATCGCCACGTTGCTCTTCCTGGGTGGCTGGATGCCCCTGCACATTCCCGGCTGGGAAGGCTTCAACACCGTGATGGACTACATCCCCAGTGTGGTGTGGTTCCTGGGCAAGGCCTTCTTCATCACGTTCATTTTCTTCTGGATCCGCTGGTCGTTCCCGCGCGTGCGCATCGACCAGATGCTGGCTCTGGAGTGGCGCTACCTGATGCCCATCGGCCTGGTCAATCTGGTTGTTATGGCCATTATCGTGACCCAGGGATGGTACTTCGGCGCATGATGACGTGCCCCGAGAGAAATCGTGAGACATTAACAAAATAACATATTCAAACTCATACCATTAAAAGTCAATAATTGTATTATGACTGAAAATTTTGGAAAAATAACCCAAGTTATCGGACCTGTCGTCGATATCGCGTTTGAGAGCGAGGGCGCATCGCGTCCCCCCATCTACACCGCGTTGTCGGTGCAGCGTCCCGATGGCAGCGAACTCATTCTGGAGGTGGAGCAGCACGTGGGTGAGAACACCGTGCGCTGCGTCGCTATGGACAGCACCGATGGCTTGAAGCGCGGAGCGCGTGTGAAGTCGTTGGGCCAGCCCATCAGTGTCCCCACTGGTGACCAGATCAAGGGTCGTCTGCTCAACGTGATTGGTCAGAGCATCGACCACTTGCAGCCGTTGAAGGAAGGTTCACGCCGAGCCATCCATCAACCCGCTCCTCCCTTCAGCGACCTGTCGATCTCGCAGGAAATCCTGTACACGGGTATCAAGGTCATCGACCTGATCGAGCCCTTCAGCAAGGGTGGTAAGATCGGTCTGTTCGGTGGTGCCGGTGTGGGCAAGACGGTGCTCATCATGGAGTTGATTCACAACATCGCACACGGACATAACGGATTCTCGGTGTTCACTGGCGTCGGCGAGCGCACCCGCGAGGGTAACGACCTGCTGCGCGAGATGATCGAGAGCGGCGTTATCAACTATGGTGACAAGTTCAAGGAAGGCCTCGAGAAGGGCGAGTGGAACCTCAAGGACGTCGATATGAAGGCTGTCGCCGGTTCACAGGCTACCCTGGTGTTTGGCCAGATGAACGAGCCTCCCGGTGCACGTCTGCGCGTGGCCCTGTCGGGTCTGACCGTAGCCGAGCAGTTCCGCGACCAGGACGGTGGCGGCAAGGACATCCTGCTGTTCATGGATAACATCTTCCGTTTCACCCAGGCCGGTAGTGAGGTATCGGCGCTGCTGGGCCGTATGCCCTCGGCCGTGGGTTACCAACCGACGTTGGCCAGTGAGATGGGTAAGTTGCAGGAGCGCATCACCTCGACCAAGACGGGTTCGATTACCTCGGTGCAGGCTGTGTATGTGCCTGCCGACGACTTGACCGACCCCGCTCCCGCCACCACGTTCAACTTCCTGGATGCAACATGCGTGTTGAGCCGCAAGATCGCCGAGTTGGGTATTTACCCGGCTGTTGACCCGCTGGCATCAACCTCGCGCATCATGGACCCGAACATCATCGGCGAGGAGCACTATGACGTGGCTCAGCGTGTCATCCACCTGTTGCAGAAGTATAACGAGTTGCAGGACATCATCGCCATCCTCGGTGTCGAGGAGTTGAGCGACGAGGACAAACTGGTCGTGTCGCGTGCGCGCCGTGCCCAGCGCTTCCTGTCACAGCCGTTCTTTGTGGCCGAGCAGTTCACCGGTCTGCCCGGTGTGATGGTGCCGCTGGCCGAGACCATCCGTGGTTTCAAGATGATCCTCGACGGCGAGGTGGACGACCTGCCCGAGCAGGCCTTCTTGAGCGTAGGTACCATCGATGAGGCTATCGCCAAGGGTAAGAAACTGCTCGAGCAGAGTTAATGCCCCGCGTTTATCATCATTCAGTAATATACATTATATAAATATATAACATGACACTCAGAATCATATCGGCTGAACAGATCGAGTTTGAAGGCACTGTCGAGCAGGTGACCCTGCCCGGCGTGATGGGCCAGTTCCAGGTGCTCAAGAACCATGCCGCAATCATCGCCGCCCTCAAGGCCGGCAAGATGAGTTATGTGGCCGCTGGCAGCACCGTGGAGCGTGACATTCACGGCGGTGTGGCCGATGTTAAGGATAATGTGGTGTCGGTTTGCCTATATTGACGCAATAGACTATGAAGAAAGCAATCACAGCAATCATCGCAGTTGTCATCATCGCCCTGATGGCCCTCGGTTACACCGAGGCTGCCCACCACAGCGACGGCAAGATGCATGAGGTTGACCCCCAGGAGATCATCTTTGAGCACCTGGGAGACTCCTATGGCTGGGAGGTGCCCTTCTCGCATAGCAAGCGCATCCCGTTGCCCATCATCGTGCGCGCCCAGGACGGCTCGTGGCATGCCTTCATGTCATGCCGGCTGGCCGATGGCGCCCAGTATGACGGGTTCCAGATCGCCAAGGGCGGGGACTATAACAACAAGGTTGTCCAAGTCCTGCCTGACGGCAGCCAGTATCGTCCCGTGGACCTCTCGATCACCAAGAATGTGGCTGGCATCTTCATTGCCGCCCTGCTGGTGCTGGTGATGGTCTTCAAGGTGAAGAACTGGTACAAGAAAAACGGAATGAAGGCACCGCGCCGCTTGACCGCAGCGCTCGAGGTGGTCGTGGACTTTGTCTATACCGACACGATCCGCCCCATCATGGGCAAGGAGGCGCCCAAGTATGGCCCCTACCTGCTGACGGTATTCTTCTTTATCCTGACCATGAACCTGCTGGGCCTGATCGTCATCTTCCCCGGTGGCGCCAACCTGACCGGTAACCTGGCTGTGACCGCGGTGCTTGCCTTGATCACGTTCCTGGTGACCAATCTGACGGGTACCCGCCATTACTGGCAGGAGATGTTCTGGCCCGATGTGCCCACAGCGCTCAAGTGCCCTGTACCCCTGATGCAGATTATCGAGTTGTTCGGTATCTTCACTAAGCCCATCGCCCTGATGATCCGTCTTTTCGCCAACATGATGGGCGGCCACATGGTGGTAATCGTGTTCATGCTGTTGATTTTCATCTTCGGCAGCATGTTTGGCGCAGCCGTTGGCGGTGGCATGACGGTACTGTCGGTAGCGTTGTCGCTGTTCATGCTCATCCTGGACACCCTGGTGAGTTTCATCCAGGCCTATGTGTTCACTATCCTGTCGACCATGTTCATCTCGATGGCCCACGTGCACACTCATCACGAGTGAGTCGCGGGCTTGCAAGGATTGACAACTGGTCACATCTTTCACAACCGAATAAAAAAATTAAACAAACAATAACAAACTAAAAAACTTTACGACTATGTTAGGAATGATTTTATTAGAAGCAATGGCCAACCTTGGCGCAGCAATTGGAGCAGGTATCGCAGCAATCGCAGCAGGTATCGGTATCGGTAGGATCGGTGGCAGTGCCATGGAGGCTATCGCCCGCCAGCCCGAGTCAACCAATGACATCCGTAGCAACATGATTGTTATCGCCGCTCTGATCGAGGGTGTTGCATTCTTTGCGCTCATCGTCTGCATTCTTGCCATCTTCATCAAGTAATCACCCCTTAACCGGTTTACCAGATGGAACTTTTCAAGCCTGAATTTGGCCTGGCTTTCTGGATGTTTATCGCATTCCTGTGCCTGTTCCTCATCCTTGCCAAGTGGGCGTGGCCCTTCATCATCAAGTCGATGGAGGAGCGTGCCGACCTCATCGACAAGGGCGTGGCCTATGCACAGGAGGCCAAGGCTCATCTGGACAATGCCAAGGCCGAGGCGGACAAGTTGATTGCTGAGGCACGCAACGAGCAGGCCGACATCCTGCGCGAGGCAGCCAAGATGCGCAACGACCTGATTGAGAAGGCTCGTGGCGAGGCTGCCGATGAGGCCAAGAAGGTGACCGACGCCGCTCAAGTGTCACTTGAGCAGGCACGCAAGGAGGCCGAGAAGCAACTGCGCGCCGAGGTGGGCGACCTGGCTCTGCAAATCGCCGAGAAAGTCATCCGCCGCAACATCGCTGACGATGATGCCCAGCGTGCGCTTGTTGACCAATATCTGAGTGAGGTTGAGACTAAAAACTAACGCGATATGAGTGACGGACTGATTCCACGCCGATACGCCAAAGCGTTGTACAAGTACGCCGTCGAGAACGGTGACTCGCAGGAAATCTATGAGTTGTTGAAGCAACTCAGTTTCCGCTATACCGCTATCGACGAACTCAAGCGCGCGGTTCTTAACCCCGAAATCTCTAACGAGGACAAGGGGGCCTTCATGCTCCAACTCATGGGCGGCAAGCCCGGCAGTTCGCTGGACAAGTTCCTGCTGCTGTGTGTGCGCAATGGCCGTGCCGAGTACCTGCAGAAGATTTCCCTCGCCTATGTCGACCTGTACCGCGAGGCCCACGAGATCGCGCATGTGGTCATCACCACTGCCGCTCCCATGCCCGAGGCCGAGGTCAATGCCATTATCGACATCGTCAAGAAGCGCTTGGGCGCAATGTCGCTCGAGATCGAGCAGGTCATTGACCCCGAGTTGATCGGCGGCTTTACCGTCAAGATCAATGGCCTCGTGCTTGACGCGTCGGTAAAGAGAGAATTGAACGAATTGCGATTGCAATTGCAAAAGAAATAATTGAATTCTAGAGATTATTAGAAGAGATGATTAATCCCAGTGAAATATCTGATATACTGAAACAGCAACTCGTCGAGGATATCGCCAAGCGTCAGGTGGCCTTTGAGGAAGAAGGTACCGTCCTGGAGGTGGGCGACGGTGTGGCTCATGCCTATGGCCTGCACAATGTCGAGGCCAACGAACTGGTGCAGTTCGAGAACGGCGTGACCGGCGTTGCCATGAACCTGGAGGAAAGTGACGTGGGCATCATCCTGCTCGATGAGGTGGACACCGTGACCGAGAACATGAAGGTTCGCCGCACGGGTGAAATCGCCTCCATCGAGGTGGGTGAGGGCTTGCTGGGCCGCGTGATCAACGTGCTGGCCAAGCCCATCGACGGCAAGGGAAACATCGAGGGCAAGAAGTTGCGCCTGCCGCTGGAGCGCAAGGCTCCCGGCGTTATCTTCCGCCAGCCGGTGAACCAGCCGCTGCAGACGGGTCTCAAGGCCATCGACTCGATGATTCCCATCGGCCGCGGCCAGCGTGAACTTATCATCGGTGACCGCCAGATCGGCAAGACCGCCATCGCGGTGGACACCATCATCAACCAGCGTGCTGGCTATGAGGCCGGCAAGCCGGTATATTGCATCTATGTCGCCATCGGACAGAAGGCGTCGACCGTGGCAGCGCTGGTCAACAAACTCGAGGAGAGCGGCGCGTTGCCTTACACCATTATCGTTGCCGCCACGGCAGCCGACTCGGCCTCGATGCGCTACTATGCACCCTTTGCAGGTGCCGCCATCGGCGAGTACTTCCGTGACACCGGCCGTGATGCCCTGGTCATCTATGACGACCTGTCCAAGCATGCTGTGGCCTATCGTGAGATCTCGCTGATCCTCAAGCGTCCCTCGGGCCGTGAGGCTTATCCTGGCGACATCTTCTACCTGCACAGCCGCTTGCTCGAGCGTGCAGCCAAGATCAACGAGAATCAGGCCGTGGCCAGTGTGATGAACGACCTGCCCGAGCCCCTCAAGCCCATTGTCAAGGGTGGCGGCTCACTGACGGCACTTCCCATCATCGAGACCCAGGCTGGCGACGTGAGCGCCTATATCCCCACCAACGTGATTTCGATTACCGATGGCCAGATTTATCTGGAGTCGGCCCTGTTCAACTCGGGTATCCGCCCGGCCGTGAACGTGGGTATCTCGGTATCGCGTGTGGGTGGTAACGCTCAGATCAAGTGTATGAAGAAGGTGGCCGGTACCCTCAAGATCGCTCAGGCACAGTATCGCGAACTCGAAGCGTTCACCAAGTTTGGTGGCGACATCGACCCCGTTACTGCCCGCACCATCGACACGGGCCGCAAGAACGAGCGCCTGCTCGTGCAGCCCCAGTACACTCCCATGCAGGTCGAGGAACAGGTGGCCATCATCTATTGTGGCGTGAATGGCCTGTTGCGCGACGTGCCCCTGGACAAGGTGGGCGAGTTTGAGAAACTGTTTATCCAGTACCTGCGCGGCAAGCACCAGCAGGATGTCCTGGACGTCCTGCGTAGCGGCAAGATTGATGACGACGTGATGGCCAAACTCAAGGCCGCCGCTGCCGAGATCAGCCAGCGCTATACCGCTGCCAGTTAACCCAGTACTGCAATCATTAAGTCCGCAAGATGTCAACATTAAGAGAACTCAAGACGCGAATAGGCTCGGTAGCCTCAACGCAGAAGACGACGAGCGCCATGAAGATGATCTCGTCGTCCAAGATGCGCAAGGCCACCGGCCAGTTGCAGCGCCTGTCACCCTACCGCCACATGGTGCAGCACGTCATCAGCCACCTGCTGGTGACCGACCAGCAGTTTGACTCGCCGCTCATCGCCCAGCGCGACGTGCAGCGCGTGGCACTGGTGGTGTTTGGTAGCGATGACGGCCTGTGTGGCGGCTTCAACGTCAATATCTTCAAGCAGTTGCTCCAGAGCATCCAGGAGGTGCGCCGGGAGTATGGCTCACAGGTGGGCATCACTGTTGTCCCCGTGGGCAAGAAGATGACCAAGGCGGTCGAGAAAATTGCAGGCAAGGACATCCAGATGGAGCGCGTGGCCCTCAATACCCGCAGTGGCAGCGAGGACCTGTATGCCTTCACCGACCTGATGAAGCAGCGCTTCCTGGAACACACGTTTGACCGCGTGGAAATGCTCTACATGCACTTCATTTCCACCGGTAAGCAGGTGTTTGCCCGCGAGCAGTTGCTGCCCGTGAGTTATCAGGGCCTTGCCGACAATGTTGACCCGCGAGCCGCCAACAGCCCGTGCCTGTTTGAACCCGACGCGGGCACCATCTTCAACACCGTGCTGCCCCTGCACATCAAGTCGATGCTCCAGGATGTCTTCATCCAGAGCGCGGCTAGCGAGCAGAGCGCACGCGTGATGGCGATGCAGGCGGCCAGTGACAACGCCAAGGAACTGCTTGACGAACTGCAACTGGAGTACAACAAACTGCGTCAGCAGGGCATTACCACCGAACTGCTCGACATCCTGGGCGGCCAGGTGGAACGCTAAGCGAAATGTTAAGATAAGTAAGAGAATACATATTATATTATGAACATTAAGGAGTATTTCGTCTCAATCTTTAAAGGCTTCTATAGCCTGATTAAGGGCATGGAGGTTACCGGCAAGGAACTGGTGACCCCCAAGGTGACCGAGCAGTATCCCGAGAATCGCGCCGAACTCCACATCCCGGAGCGCTTCAGGGCCACACTGGAGTTCATCTACGATGACAAGGGTTACCACAAGTGCATCGCATGCGGTAGTTGCGAGCGCAACTGTCCCAACCAGACCATCAGCATCACCAAGCGCATGGTGGAACTGCCCGACGGCAAGAAGAAAATGAAACTCGACAAGTACATGTATGACTTGGGCAGTTGCACCTTCTGCGGTCTGTGTGTACAGGTGTGTCCCACCAGTGCTATCCGCTTTAGCAATGACTTTGAGCAGGCCGTGTTCACTCGCGAGAAACTTCACAAGCAACTCAACTACCTGCCCGAGAAGGACGACGCTCCCGCTCCTGCACCTGCCGCCAAGCCTGCCGCTCCCAAGCCCGCTCCCGCGCCGGCTGTGGAGAAGCCTGCTGCTGACGAGACCAAACAAGAACCTCAAGAAAAGAAAGAATCATAATGGAATCAGTAGGTAACATCATTTTGTATTTTATCGTTGCCATCGCCATCATCGTCTTCTCGGTGCTGACGGTCACTACGCGCAAGATCCTGCGCTCGGCAACCTATCTGCTGTTTGTGCTGTTTGCCACAGCCATCATCTACTTCCAGATGGACTATCAGTTCCTGGGAGCGGTACAGATTGCCGTCTATGCCGGCGGCATCCTGGTGCTGTTTGTGTTTGCCATCATGCTCACGCAACAGCCCGGCAAGGATGCTGAAGCCCTGTCCTCGCACCGTCGCTGGCTGGGATTGACGGCTGCACTGGCGGGCGTTGCCGTGTGCGGTTACGGCCTGTTCAGTTATGCCGACTTCGGTGGCCGCCTGCTCAGCAGTGGGGTGGACGTCAATATGGAAAAGATCGGCCAGTTCTTGTTGAGTACCGACAAGTTTGGCTATCTGTTGCCTTTTGAGGCCATCAGTGTGTTGTTATTGGCTTGTATAATTGGAGGTGTGGTTATTGCCCGTCGCCGCTAAAAAATGTGATTAGATTATGGATTTGACACTGTTTATGTATCTCATTCCCAGCCTCATCATGTTTGGCTGCGGTGTTTACGGATTCATCACCCGCAAGAACATGATTGCGATTATGATCTCGCTGGAGTTGATGCTCAACTCGGTGGATATCAACTTTGTGGTGTTTAACCGTTACCTGTTCCCTGGCCAGATGGACGGCATGTTCTTCTCGCTGTTCGCCATCGCGATTGCGGCAGCCGAGACGGCCCTTGCCCTTGCCATCATCATCAATGTGTTCCGCATTGCCAAGAACGTGGACATCAACCAAATCACTAAACTGAAATTCTAACGATTATGCCACTGAGTTTAGCAATTATAGTTGTAGCATTACCCTTGTTGATGTTCCTGTTCCTGGGACTCGCCGGGGTGAAAATGGGTAGAAAAATCACTGGTGTGATTGGCGTGCTGGCCATGCTGGTCGATACCATCCTTGCCTATGGCGTGGCGCTGACCTACTTCTTTGGCAGCGGTCAAGGTCAGATGGCTGATGGTGTCCGTCAGGCCGTCGTTGTCGCCAATCCCGCCTGGCTGTCGTTTACCGATACGCTGGTGGTGCGCATGGGTGTCCTCATCGACCCCATTGCCGCGATGATGCTCGTGGTCATCACCACGGTGTCGTTGATGGTGCACCTCTACAGCCTCGGTTACATGAGCGACCATGATGGCAACGCCGAGAAGGGATTCCAGCGTTACTATGCCTTCCTGGCCCTGTTCACGTTCTCGATGCTGGGTCTGGTGGTGGCTACCAACATTTTCCAGATTTTCATCTTCTTTGAGATGGTGGGTCTGTCATCCTACCTGCTCATCGGTTTCTATTACTCGACCCCCGCGGCCAATCATGCCAACAAGAAGGCCTTTATCGTCACCCGATTGGCTGACCTGTTCTTCCTGCTGGGTATCATGATCCTGAGTTACTACACTGGCACGTTCGACTTCGACAAACTTGTCTTCGGTCCCACGATGTCAGGTAGCCTCGAGACGGCCCAGAGCGCCATCAGCACCGCCGGAGGCGCGACCTTCATGGGTTGCTCGGTCATGGCATGGGCGTTGACCTTCATCTTCATCGGTGGTGCCGGTAAGAGTGCGATGTACCCGTTGCACATCTGGCTTCCCGACGCTATGGAGGGTCCCACTCCCGTGTCGGCCCTGATTCACGCCGCCACGATGGTTGTCGCCGGTGTGTTCCTGGTGGCAAGGTTGTTCCCGCTGTATGTTCTCGTGCAGGGTGCGATGAACATTATCCTGGTCGTTGGCGCGTTCACGGCATTCTATGCCGCCGCCATCGCCTGCACCCAGAGCGACATCAAGCGTGCGCTGGCCTTCTCGACCATCTCGCAGATCGCCTTTATGATGACCTCGCTGGCCGTTTCGTCCAACAACAACTCGTTGATCGAGATTCATGAGGGTTATGGCCTGGGTTACATGGCCTCGATGTTCCACCTGTTCACCCACGCCATGTTCAAGGCGTTGCTCTTCCTGTGCGCCGGTGCCATCATCCATGCTGTCCACAGCAATGAGAACAGCAAGATGCACGGCCTGCACAAGTTCATGCCCATCACCAGCATTGCCTTCCTGATCGGCTGTCTGGCCATCGCAGGCATTCCCCCGTTCGCCGGTTTCTGGTCCAAGGAAGAGATCCTCGTCGCTGCCTACCACCGCGGACTGGGTTGGGGCCTGTGGATGTCGATGGTGGCTTGCATGACCGCCTTCTACATGTTCCGCATCTATTACCTCATCTTCTTCTGGAAGAAACATGAGGTTCACGATCCCCATCATGCACCCAAGGATCAGCCCTGGACGATGACGTTGCCGTTGATCATCCTGGCCTGCATCTCGGTGGTTGCCGGTTTCGTGCCCTTCCACGACATGGTCACCTGGGACGGCAAGGCCCTGCACACCGCCATCGACTGGACGGTTGCCGGTTCGAGCGTCGCTGTTGCCCTGGTGGGCATCGGCCTGGCCACGGTGATGTATTACAAGGAGAACCCGCTGCCCGAGCGCATGGCCAACTCGATGCGCGGCCTGTGGACCGCTTCCTACAAGCGCTTCTACATGGACGAACTTTACCAGTTCATCACCCACAAGGTGATCTTCCAGTCCATCTGTGTGCCCATCGCCTGGTTTGACCGTCACATCATCGACGGCTTCATGAATCTGCTGGCCGATGCCACCCAGTCTGTCTCGTTCGGCATCCGCCGCCTGCAGTCTGGCAGCATCCAGGGTTATGTGTTCGTCTATATGCTCGGTGCGTTGCTGCTTGCAGTCATCACCATGATATGTGTAATCTTCTAAACAACGGTCTAGACAAGATAGAAAGGATATACAATGGAAATTTTCAATAATATACTGATTTACTTTGTAATCGTGCCTCTGCTGACGCTTGGAGGCCTGGCCCTGTGCAGCAATCGCGGCATCAAGGCCATCAGGACCGTTGCCGTTGCCGGCGCTAGCGTGCTCATGGTGCTCGCTATCGCGCTGGTCAAGATGTTCCTTGCAGCCCGCGGAGCCGGTGTTCAGGACGAGATGATCCTGCGCAGCGACGTGATGTGGTATGCCCCGTTCAACGTCCACCTGGCGCTGGGCGTCGATGGCGTGAGCGTGGTGATGATCCTGCTGTCGGCATTCATTGTGTTTGCCGGTGTGTTCGCCTCGTGGAAGATGAACCCGCTGCCCAAGCAGTTCTTCATGTGGTTCTTCCTGTTGTCCACGGGTGTGTTCGGTTTCTTCATCTCGATTGACCTGTTCACGATGTTCATGTTCTATGAGGTCGCTCTGATTCCCATGTACCTGCTGATTGGCGTGTGGGGTAGCGGCAACAAGAACTATAGTGCCATGAAGTTGACCCTGATGCTGATGGGTGGCTCGGCCTTCCTGATGCTCGGCCTCATCGGTATCTACTTCCACTCGGCCCCCGAGGGACAGCCCTTGACGATGAACATCCTGGATATTGCCCATAACAATGCCATTCCCCACAGTTGGCAGTACGTGCTGTTCCCGCTGACGTTTGTCGGCTTCGGCGTGCTGGGTGCCATGTTCCCGTTCCACACATGGTCTCCCGACGGTCATGCCTCGGCGCCCACCGCGGTGTCGATGCTCCACGCCGGTGTACTGATGAAGTTGGGTGGTTATGGCTGCTTCCGCATCGCCATCTACCTGATGCCGTTTGCCGCCAATGAGTTGGCATGGATTTTCCTGCTGTTGACGGGCTTCAGCATCGTCTATGGCGCGCTGAGCGCCTGTGTGCAGACCGACCTCAAGTACATCAACGCTTACTCGTCGGTTAGCCACTGTGGCATGGTGCTGTTCGCCATCCTGATGTTCAACACCACCGCGATGACCGGTGCCGTGCTGCAGATGCTGTCACACGGTCTGATGACGGCCTTGTTCTTTGCCTTGATCGGTATGATCTACGGTCGCACCCACACGCGCGACATCCGCGACATGGGCGGCATGATGCACATCATGCCCTACCTGGGTGTGGGCTATGTGATTGCCGGTTTGGCATCGCTGGGTCTGCCGGGCTTGAGCGGTTTTGCTGCCGAGATGACCATCTTCTTCGGCTCGTTCCAGCACACCGACATGTTCCACCGCGTGCTCACCATCATGGCGACCACCTCGATTGTCGTGACTGCTGTCTATATCCTGCGCGTTGTCGCCAAGTTGCTGTTTGGCGAGGTACAGGATGAGCACCACCGCACGTTGACCGACGCCTCCTGGGAGGAGCGCCTGTCAACCGCCACGCTGATCCTGGCAGTGGCAGCCATCGGTTGCTTCCCCAACTTCTTTGTTAACATCATCAGCAGCAGTTTCAACCCCGTTGTCGAGGCTCTGAAGGCTGTTCTGTAAATGAGAAAGTGTTTCACCTGATAAAAATAGCATTAAGATAAAGATATGATGGATTATTCACAATTCTTGTTGATGCCGCAGGAGATAGGCCTGTTGCTGGTTTTCCTGCTTGTTTTCATCTATGACACTTTCATGCCGGAGCGCACTCAGCGTTACATGCCCGTGTTCACGGTCATCATGATGGCGCTCTACACGATATACTGCTTCTGCTGCCCCGCGGCAGTGGGAGAGGCCTTTGGCGGCATGTTTGAGTCCAACGCTCCCACCTGGGTGATGAAGAACATCCTCAACGTGGGTGCCGTGCTGGTGCTCCTGCAGGCCGTGAAGTGGACCAACAACGACTTCGTGAGCGTTCGCCGCGGCGAGTTCTACGAGTTGACGCTGTTGACGCTGCTGGGCATGTTCCTCATGATCTCGGCACGCCACTTCCTGCTGTTTGTCATCGGTCTGGAGACCGCTTCGCTGCCCATCGCGGCGCTGGCGGCCTTTGAGAAGCGCTACTATGAGTCCCACGAGGCGGCAGCCAAGTATATCTTTACTGCCATCTTCTCGTCGGCGATTTTCCTGCTGGGCATCTCGTTCGTGTATGGCATGAGCGGTTCGCTCTACTTCAAGGACATCGCCACCGCGCTCATCGGTAACCACTCGGCACTGTTGATTGCCGCTCTGGCCTTTGTCATCGCCGGTGTGGGCTTCAAGTTGTCGCTTGTGCCCTTCCACCTGTGGACGGCCGACGTTTACCAGGGTGCTCCCACTGCTGTGACCAGTTATCTGTCGGTCATCAGCAAGGGTGCCGCCGCTTTCTCATTCCTGATTATTCTGGTGCAGGTCTTCGGTTCGGCCTACAGCCAGGTGTGGGAGTGGATGCTCTATGCAGTCATCATCCTCACCATCACGCTGGGTAACCTGTTTGCCATCCGTCAGCGCAACCTCAAGCGCTTCCTGGCCTTCTCGTCGATTTCCCAGGCCGGTTACATCATGCTCGGCGTCATTGCCGTGAACGTGATGGGCATGTCGTCGATGATCTACTATGTGCTGGTGTACATCTTCAGCAACCTGGCCGCCTTTGGCGTGATTGCTGCTGTTGAGCGCCAGACGGGCAAGGTCACCATGGACGACTACAACGGCCTGTTCAAGACCAACCCCTGGCTGGCCTTCACGATGATGCTTGCCATGTTCTCGCTGGGCGGTATTCCCCCGTTTGCGGGCTTCTTCAGCAAGTTCTTCATCTTTGTGGGCGCATGCCATCAGGGTTCGGTGGCCATCTATGCGCTGGTTCTCATCGCGCTGGTCAACACTATCATCTCCCTGTACTACTACCTGCTGGTGGTCAAGGCGATGTTCATCCGCCAGGATGAGTGTGTGATTCCCGCCTTCAAGAGCCACTGGACCGAGCGCACGGGCATGATCCTGTGTGTGCTGGGCATCATCTTCATCGGCCTTGTGTCTTGCATCTATGCAGGCATCAACGGTGCGGTGGATGCCATCGGCGCCATGTTTGCGGTGATTCAATAACGATTAAAAATCAATTTTATACTTCTGATATCATTACAGCATAACCAGAAAAATTATTTTTAATCTAATAACGAGGGGAGCGCTATGGTTGTCCATCGCGCTCTCCGATTTTTTATAGGTCATGAGATGGATACGGGCACATCTCCGCTCCCTTCGATGTGAATATTGCTATTGTGGATCATTCTGCCGAAAACCATGATGAAATTCTTTGTTCATTTTTTTGACGGAAAAGCGTGGGAAAATAAAAAAATATCATTATATTTGCGCAATTACTTAATGGTTGAACAAATAAATTATTAACTCGTAATAACTCTAACGATTATGAAAAGACAATTACTCACCGCATTGATGGTGCTGATGGCATCGCTGGCCGCCCTGGCCGATGTCGCGATCAACAGCACGAACTTTCCTGACGCGAACTTCCGCTCCTACCTGCTGAGCGAGTACCCCAGCGGCACGATCACCACCGCTCAACTCAACGCCCGCACCACGCTGAACTTGAGTAGCAAGGGCATTGCCAATGCCAAGGGCATCGAGTATTTCACCGAGTTGACGAGGCTGGACCTGTACAGCAACAACCTGACCACAATTAATGTGAGTTCCAACACCAAGTTGACCTACCTCAACGTGGGTATCAACAAGTTGACGTCGATCACCATCGGCACCATCCCCACACTACAGGAATTGTACCTCCAGAACAACCTGCTCACGTCCCTGAATGTGAGCAATCACAGCAACCTCAAGACGCTATGGGTATATGAGAATCCCAACCTGACGGGCCTGTACTGCTGGCGTGATGCGTTGACCAACGTCAGCGTGAGGGGGTGCACTGCACTCAAGCAACTCAAGATTTACAACAATTATAACTTAACGAGCATCACTGGCCTGGCGGATTGTACAGCATTGACCTGGCTGGACGTTGAGGACACGTCGTTCAGCGACCTGAGTGTCGTTAAAAACATGACCTCCCTGCAGACGCTGCTGGCGGGCAATACCCGGATCACCACCCTCGAGACCAGTCATAGCGGCAGCCTTCAAAACCTGCAAGTTGCCGGTGACACACAATTGGCCGACCTCAGATGCTACAGCGAGAACTTGACAACGCTCAAGGTGACGGGCTGCACGGCATTGAACAACCTGCGTTGCTACTACAACTCCAACCTGGCTGCCATCACGGGCCTGGCCGACTGCACGGCGCTGACCTATCTGGACTGTGAGGATTGCGCCATCGCCCAGTTGCCCGGGGTGAACAACATGATGGACCTGGAGACGTTGTGGTGCCGCAACAACAAGTTGACGTCGCTCATAGTGACCAACAAGCCACAATTGCACTACCTGCGCGTGTTGGGCAACACGGGTTTGACCGAACTTGTTTGCAATAATAATGCATTGACCGCGCTAGATGTGTCGGGCTGCACCAATCTGCAGGACTTAGATTGCCAGAGCAACCCATCACTTGATAATATTTCCGGATTGACCGACTGTACTGCTCTCGACTGGTTTGCCTGTGACTACTGTGCGGTGTCCTCGCTTGACATGACCTTCTGCCCCGGACTCACGAGTCTGTACTGCTACAATAACCAGTTGACAGAACTCAATGTGACAGGCCTCACCAACTTGCAGATTATCAACTGCAAGAATAACCCTAACCTGGGTGCCATAACCGGTCTGGCAGATTGCACAAAGATTAACTATCTGGATTGTTCCAGTTGCGGCTTGTCCAACCTGGACCTGAGCAACATGAGCGAATTGCAGGAATTGTGGTGCAGCGGCAACCAGTTCACCTACCTGGGTGTGACTAACAAGCCTATATTGACTACACTGGTGGCCAGCGATAACTCGCAACTTGTCGATATGGATTGTTACAACTGCGCCCTGACCGAACTGAATGTCTTCAATTGCGACAGCCTTGAGTATATCGATTGCCAGAACAATCAATTGAGCAGTTTGGATGTCAGCACGTGCCCGTCGCTAGCCTATCTCTTGTGCAACTTGAACCAACTCACCGAACTGGACATCAGCAACAACCCCAAGTTGTTATACCTGTGGTGCAATCAGAACCAGTTAACCAGCCTGGACCTGAGTACCTGTCCTGATGGCTTCTTGTCGCTGGATTGCCGCTACAACAACATCGGCCACGCCCTCGACATGAGCCGCTTTGCCCAGTTGTGGCAGATCGCGTGCAGCGATAACCAGATTCCCCAACTGACCCTGGGCTCCCACACCAGTCTCACCGACATCTGGTGTGCCTATAACCAGTTGACCAGCCTGGACGTGAGCGGCTGCCCGGCCCTCAAGAAACTGGATGCCCAGAGCAACCAACTCACGAGCCTGAACGTGACCGGCTGCACTGCCCTCGAGATACTGTATGCCCACGACAACCAACTCACCAGCCTGGACGCGAGCAACCTGAGTGCGCTCAAGGCATTGTATGCCCAGTACAACAATCTCACAAGCCTGAGAGTGGCCAACTGCCCCGCACTGTACATGTTGCCCATGTACTATAATCAGATCCAGGCCGGCCAGATGGGCAAGACGGTCAACTGGCTGCCAACACGCAGCGAGGATGACCGCGGCTCGATCTATGTTTTTGCCGGGGAACATCCCGAGAGCGGGCGAGTCGATGGCAACGTCATGACCGCCAGCCAGGTGACCCAGGCCAATGCCAAGTATTGGGATGTTTATCGCTGGAATTGGGACATCGAAGACTGGGAGCCTTACACCGGTAATACTATCCAGCGGGGTGACGTGAACGGTGATGGCCAGGTCAACATCAGCGACGTGACCACCTTGATTGACCTCATTCTGAGCGGTGGAGCGTTTCCCACTCAGGCCGACGTGAACAGTGACGGCCAGTACAACATCAGCGATGTGACCACCCTCATCGACATGTTGCTGGGGAGCGCGGCAAACCTGAAGAAAGCCGCTCCCGGCGGTGACGTCATGGAGCCCACCATGCCCGCTACCGGGGAATGCAAGATGGTAGGCCCCTCCCTTGACGAGGTGCGTGCCCTTCGCCTGGCGCGCGGCATCTAAAACTCGTTTTGGGACATGGGGACGGTTCTTTTGTCCCACTTTAAGCCAAAAGTGGGACAAAAGAACCGTCCCTGTGTCCCCAAAAAATAAATTTTGGAAAAGAAATGATGAACAAAAACTTTTCATTACCTTTGCCATTGTGAAATGAAACCTGTAATAAAAGTTTAAGGTGTATGAAAAAGTGTATTATCTCATTCTTGTTGTTGGCGTGCCTGTGTGTGCTCGATAGCGGCGCCGCTGGCGTGAGGCAGGGCAGCACCAGGACGCTGGTTGACAGTTGTGGCTTTTTCCCGCAATTGAGTGCCGATGGGCAATGGCTGCTCTACTCTCCGACCGAGGCGACCAGCCTGCTGCTGAAGAATCTCACAACGGGCGCCGTGACCACGGTGTCCACGACGGGCTATCCGGGCTTTGACGCCATCCTGGGCCCCGACAACAAGGTGTACTATGTCACCCAGCAACGCAAGAAGAACGGCCTTCTCTACCGCACGGGCCGCTGCTATGACCCTGCCACAGGCAAGGACCAGGTCGTTCTCAAGGCCCAGCACGGGCGCGTGCAGCCGCTGCATGCCGCCCGTGGAGTGGTGATCAATGGCGAGCGCCAGGTCTATCGCAGCGCCAAGCAGGTGGGTGCCTATTGCTACACACGCGGCGACATGCTCTACCTGGTCGATGAGCAGGGCTCCACGCGTGCTTTGCAGCCCGTCAAGGACAGTAACGGCTACCTGTGGGCGGCGCTTTCTCCCGATGGCACCCGTGTGCTGTTTGAGGCCGCGTCCCGGGGGTTGTACGTGTGTGACCTCAATGGCTCCATTATTGCCGACCTGGGCCAGTTCCTCATGCCGTGCTGGTACAACAATGACTATATCATCGCGATGAGCAACGTGGGCAACATCCGCCTGAGCGGGTCGCGCATCTGGCTCATCAGCGTCAACGGCGAAACCATGAAGCCCATCACTCCCCAGGATGAGCGCGCCGTGCAGCCCATGGTGGCTGGCGACAAGGTCGTGTATAGTGTCATCTATGACGGCCAGGTCAAGCAGTTGGCCCTGGACATCGCGCCGGCACTGCCCATGGCGGCCGCTACGGGCAAGGGTAAGACCGAGAAGGTGAAAGACCCCGTGAGCCGCAGGGACGTGCCCCGCGTGTTTATCAATCCCGGTCATGGAGGGCACGACAGCGATGACCGCCACATGCCCACGTGGGTGATTGGTGCTCAGGACACGCTGCACTACTATGAATCCAACTCCAACCTGACCAAAGGACTGGCATTGCAGGAAATCCTCTCGAATAAGGGCTATGAGACTGCCATCTCGCGCACGACCAACACGACCGAGGACGACCTGGACCTGTTTGAGATTGTGTCGCTTGCAGCCAATAGCGGTGCCGACATCTTCTTTTCCATCCACAGCAACGCCACGGGCATCGACAAGAAGATCAACTTCCCGCTGGGACTGTATCGCGGCTGGGACGGCCAGCCGGCTGTCGAGGGCAGCCAGCGGTTGAGCCAACTGGTGATGAAGCACTTGTACAAGAATCAGGTGACCGTGTGGACTCATGAAGAGCGTAGCCGTGGCGACTGGTCTTTCTATGACTGGGGCTACAAGGTGGGCCTGGGCGTGCTGCGGTTCAACAAGTTGCCGGGATTCCTGAGCGAGGGCTCCTTCCACGACTACCTGCCCGAGCGCGAGCGCCTGCTGAGCAGTAATTACTGCTGGCTGGAGGCGTGGAACCAGTCGCTTGGCATTGATGAGTACTTTGGCCGTAAGGGCAAGTTCAAGAACGGTGTCATCGCCGGAGCCGTGCGCTGGGACGACCAGATGCGTCACGATGAGGACAAACGGGTGTTCGGCGACGACAAGTTGCTGCCCATCAACGGGGCCCTGTTGCGCCTCTATAACTGCCGCGGAGCGCTGGCGCGCACCTACAAGGTGGACAACTTGGACAACGGCACGTTTGTGTTCACCAATCTGCCCCCCGACAAGTACCGGCTGGACCTGTACTATGGCGGTGAGAACCTCTACATCACGACCAAGGTCAAGGTGAAGAAGAACCAGTCCTCCTACAAGAACCTGAAACTCAAGAGGGACCAGAAACCCAAGAAATGACGTGCCGCGCGAGTGGCCTGCTAGACAAGATTTCCAGTGAATTAGTATTAATAATAGAGATGAAGAAGAGATTGACAATCATCCTGCTGGCAGTGGCCACGCTGCTGCCGACCATGGGTCAGGAGGTGGAAGTGACCTCCCGGCGCCGCCTGCTCGACGGCGTGGAGGGGCCGTGCTTCTTCCCCGTGCTCAATGAGGCGGGCGACCGCCTGCTGTTCTCGACCCAGAATGGCGCGTTGAAACTATATGACCTGACCGATAACGTCACCACGCTTGTGGCCAGCGACTATGTTGCCGGCCATGACGCGTGCTGGGGCGGCGACGGCATGATCTATTACGTCACCCAGCGGGTGGGGGAGGACCACCTGGTGTACCGCACGGGGCATCGCTATGATGTCATGACCGCCACGAGCGCCGTGATTCTCGAGCCGCAGCATGGTGCCATGCGCGCCGTGCCCGCCAGCCGTGGCGGCGCATTGAAGGCCCCTGGACGCGATTACACCTCCTCGGGCGACATCGGCAGCGCTGCCTGGACCGAGGGCGCCCATGTCCACGTCACCGTGGTTGGCGAGGAACGCGTATTTGCCCCCGTAGATTCTTGGGCGGGTTACCTGTGGGCCTCGCTCTCGCCCGACGGCAAGCGCGTGGCGTTTTATGCCGCTGGCAAGGGCATCGTGATCATCGACCTGCGCGGCCAGATGCTCGCCATGCTGGGCAACTATGAGATGCCGTGCTGGTACAATGATGACTACCTCGTGGCCCAGAACGCCAAGGATGACGGCCACCAGTTCACCGCCTCCCAGATTGTACTGCTCAAGGCCGACGGGACATGGCAGGCCGAACTGACCCAGCCCGCCTCGATGGCGATGCATCCCACATGTGGCGGCGGCCGGATCGTCTATACGACCATCGACGGCCTGCTCTATGAGATGACCATCAATATTAACGATTAAGCCGCCTGCACGTCATGAAAAAGATCAAATTATTATCGGTGATGAGCCTGCTGGCGGCCGTCTTGGCCGTCAACACGGCGGTGGCCCAGCAGCCCCACGTCTATATCAACCCGGGGCACGGCGGCTATGACAGCGATGACCGCAACATGGTCATCTATCCCTTCACCCAGGGCGACAGCGCTGGCTCTTGGGAAAGCAAGTCTAACCTGCGCAAGGGTCTGGCCCTGAAAGAAATTCTCGAGAAAAAAGGCTACAAGACCAGCATCTCGCGTGTGACCAACACCACAGCCGACGACCTGCCGCTCTCGACCATCGTCGCCCTGTGCAACCAGAGCGGTGCCGACGTTTTCTACTCGATCCACAGCAACGCGACCGGCACCAGCGCCGTGAACAACTTCCCGATGGTGTTCTACCGCGGTTATACGGGTTCGCCCCAGATTGCTAATGCCGATGTCCTGGCAGCCGACCTGGAGCCATACCTGTATGCCAACAAGAGTACCGTGTGGACCCACAATTACCAGATCTGGGGCGACTGGTCATTCCGCCCCGAGTGGGGCACCCAGGGCTATGGCGTGCTGCGTGGCAACTATGCCGTTGCCAACCTGAGCGAGGGCTCCTTCCACGATTACATCCCCGAGGCCTACCGCCTGTTAAGTCCCTACTACTGCTGGATGGAGGGTTGGAACATCTCGCTGGGCGCCGACATGTATTTTGGACGTCTGGGCCAGTATGGCCTGGGTGTCGTGACGGGCAACGTGCGCGATGACCGCATCCAGCGTCTGCAAGAGTGTACCCAGCCGTTTATCGTGTATGGCGACGACAGCCTGATGCCCATCGCAGGCGCGACCGTGCGCTTGCTTGACCAGGCAGGTAACGAGGTGCAGCGTTGCGTGACCGACACGCTGCGCAACGGCATCTATGTCTTCAAGTATGTCTCGCCCGGCAATTATACCGTCGAGGTAAGCGGGCCGTCTCACTTTACCCAGAGCACTCCGGTAACTGTCACTGCCAATGCGCCAACCTACCAGAATTTCTTCCTCAAGCGCATGCGCGACACGGCACCCGTTGTCCTCGATTACAGTCCCGTGTGGCACGAGGGTGATCCTGCCGTGAAGTGCAGCACAACCATCACGCTCACGTTCAACTGGGACATGGACAGTGCGTCGACCTGTGGCGCGTTCAGGCTGGAACCGTCGGTGGAAGGCACCTTCAAGTGGGAGGATTCCTATCATCGGCTGGTCTTCACGCCCGTTGACGCCTTTGACGTGAGCACCCTCTACACGCTCACGCTCGACAAGAGCGCCCAGCATGGCGGCGGAATGGCGATGGCCGAGGACTTCGTCATGCAGTTCTTCACCCAGCCGCGCAAGCACCTGACCGAGTTGGCCGTGTTCCCCTATGAGGGCGCGCCGGTTCATTACAAGACCCCCACGGTCGAGTTGCGGGTGGATTCCCTGCTGGATACCTACAACCTGTTCCAGCGCATGCGCGTGCTTGACACCGACGGCAATGAACTGGCCTGGAACAAGCGCAGCATCAAGTATAACAAGAAAGGGGACAAATACGGCTATGTGCGCATTCCGTTAGTAAAGGACCTCGAACCCGGTCAAGACTATAAACTCGTGCTTGATAAGGATATTGCCGACACTGCAGGGATTCATCTGCCAGACCAACGCGTAATCAACTTCACCGCTGTTGATGCCGGCTCCGACAAGCCTGGTATGACGGTCGTTGAACCCTTTGAGAGTGCCGACGGCTACAAGGCCTGGATTTTTGTTTGCAGTCCCGAGACCTGCTACCTGCCTGTGACCA
>Ga0310695_10003666_pt1 | contig 29688 bp, 47 predicted proteins | sample RumenRJG_04DNA_FD_203882 | JGI IMG/M metagenome (GOLD analysis project Ga0310695, IMG submission 203882) | Bovine rumen microbial communities from Lethbridge, Alberta, Canada - RJG_04 (v2) (version 2) | ecosystem: Host-associated > Mammals > Digestive system > Stomach > Rumen | place: Canada...
TGGAGCGAGTGGGGACAGGATTTGCGCCGCTTGATCAGATGATTGGCGGGCTGTACTTTGGTCAGCTTGTACTTCTTACCGGAGAACGTGGTCTTGGAAAGTCCACAGTTGGCTCACAGATATGTGTAAGCGCGTTGGATGCGGGATATTCGGTGTTTGCCTATTCGGGCGAGCTGAACGACTGGATGTTTCAAGACTGGGTAGACAGACAATGTGCGGGACCTGATTACATCAATACGAAAATTCAAGAGAATGGGTTTCCGGTGTTTTCAATTGATGGTGAGGTTGCAAGCGCTATTCATGGATGGTACAGAGGGCGGTTTTATTTATACGATAACAACGTGATCGACGGCGATGAAGATGTCACGCTTCTGAAAATAATCGAAGAAGCAATCACGCAGCGCGCTTGCCGATTCATTTTTATCGACAATCTCATGACGGCTATATCGGACGACTTATCATCTGATTTGTACCGTCAACAGAGCGCGTTTATCAGGGCACTCGCAGAGATGACAAAACGGCTTGATGTAATCATCATGCTCGTGGTCCATCCCAGAAAGCGCAACGGATATCAGTTTTCAAACGATGACATTGCTGGAAGCGGAAACATTACAAATCTCGCTGATGTAGTTCTTAGGTATGCAAGGCCGGCAGAAGATAGCGGAGCAGACTACGATAGGGTTTTGCAAGTCACAAAAAACAGATTAAACGGACGGATCCATTTTGGCGACGATGGCGCGGGACTGTATTTTGACGAAAAGAGCAAACGAATCGTGTGTTCCAAATATACAGACAACGGATTTGGATTCAATCTCGGATGGATTGAAAGCATGGAAGACAATGACGGTTTTATGGCATTACCGGAAGATGAGGAGGTGCCATTTTGAAACGTTACACCGTAATAAGCCGCCTGACCCCACGCGGTCCCGAATATCGTATATACGATTCGCTCATGGGCGCATCGCTCGAGGGTGGATTTGATACGCAGAAGTGGGCAGAACGGGTGGCTGAGATGATGGAGGAGAAGTGGAAGAATGAACGTAAGGCAAGCAGTCGCATGGATGTCACAGCCGGGAATCATGGCAGGCATACACGACCGCATGACAAGAGAAGCGGTAAAGACACTGATTAAGGCAATAACGGAGGGAGCGGGTGATGAAACTCAAGAACAAAGCCGCCAACATGGAAATCGGTTATGTGAACAGCAGTGGTCAAAAGAAGCTGTACATACAGGTCGGCAATGAACGTCAGTATTACGGTACGCTGTTGGCCAGCAAGGCAGACAAGTTTCTGAAAATGCTGAAACAGTGGGATGAAGCAGGAGGTAGTGACGAATGAAGCAGACCTGCAGTAACTGCACCCACTCTCGCCCCACATACAAAGGACGGTACTGTGTGGCGAACACGAAGAAGAAGATGGTGAAGCTGTCCGACAGCTGTGAGAAGTGGAAGGAGCGGCAGAAATGACAAGCGAGGATGTTGATGCGGTACGGATTACCATACAAAGGCAGTAAGAACTCAATAGCAAAGTGGATAATAAGCCAACTGCCGTCAGCGGATACATTCGTTGATTTGTTTTTTGGAGGCGGAGCGGTAACACATGCGGCGCTGTTATCTGGAAAATATAAGCGGTTTATCATCAATGACATTGACGAGAGATTGCCGAAGTTGTTTCTGGAATGTATCAGAGGCGAACACACCATTGAGAACCACACCGAATTTGTAAGCCGTGAAGAATTTGAGCGCAAAAAAGATGCTGACATATACACGGCGCTTGTTTGGAGTTTTGGCAATAACAAAACGGGCTACATATACGGCAAAGATGTAGAGGACTTTAAAAAACAGCTTCACAGGGCTGTATTTGAGGGTTTTGCTGACGGCTTGGCGACTTATGGCTTTAATATCAAAATCGGCGGAAACAGCCCCACAGAGCGTTACAGGACTATCAGAGAGCAGATTAAGGCACAGCGCCCGCAACGCTTTCAAATTGAGCACGAAGCCCTTGAACGGTTACAGGCACTGGAAAGGCTAGAGGCACTGGAAAGGCTAGAGGCACTGGAAAGGCTAGAGGCGTTTGGCATGGACTACCGCAACATTAAAATCCCGCCCTACTCGCTGATTTATTGCGATATACCATACAGCGACACGGATTGCGGGGGGTATGGTGGCGGAAATTTTGATCATGGTGCTTTTTACGAATGGGCATTACAGCAAGATAACATTTTTATCTCTGAGTACAAAATGCCGATGAACTTCATAGAGATTGCCAATATTGAAAAAACAGTATTGTGCGGAGTGCAAAACACAAACACCGCCACCGAGCGCCTATACACCAACCGCCGTACATATGACCGCATGAGTCAACAGCAAAAAGATGTGATTGCAAGCAATCTGGCAACGCAAATATCGTTGTTCGATTACGCTTTCAACCCGTATCAAGAATAAGGAGCGGCAGAAATGACCCTTTACATCAAGGTGACCAAAGACCGTTACGAGCTCCCTGTAGCGGTGGCTGAATCTAAATCAGAACTGGCACGGATATTGAGGGTGGACCCGTCAACAATTACATGCGGTCTGAAGCGGAAGGTAGAACAGCCAGTGTATTTGGAAGTGGAGGTGGATGACAATGAATGACCAAACAGCTAAAGCAGACAACGGCAAACCCACATACACTCTCGTACCACCCGCCATTTTGGACAGTATCGAGGCGGTTAGGGCATACGGCAACCGCAAGTACCACGATCCCGACAACTGGCGTCAGGTCGAGCCACAGCGCTATTGGGAGGCGTGTCTGAGGCATATGCGGGCGGCATGGAACGACTACACCGCAAAGGATGAGGAAAGCGGTTTGCTCCACCTAGAGCACTGCGCTTGCAATATCGCCTTCCTGCTTCAATTCATAGCGGAAGACATCGAAAGGATAGAGCATACGAAATAACCCTTGCGCAAGGTTAAATACCCGCAGAGCGACACACGTAAATTAGCAACAATATGAAAGGAGGAGTTTCTTTTCGGGTGATCTATTTTGAATGAATAACCAACCAGCCCGCCAATCTGCGGGGGCGGGCAATTTCAAAGGAATATGACATGAATAAATACGCGATAAGCGATAACATAGCAAGGCTTTTAAAGCATGAGCACATGACCCAGCACGAGCTGGCGGCACGGATCGGCGTCCACGACCCGACTCTCAGTAAGTGGATGACCGGACAGAGACAGCCGTCGGCATACGCACTGCTGAGGATTAGCAGGGTGCTGGGGGTGACGATGGAGGAACTTATGGAGGGCGTTGAGGATGGACAGGCACATTAGTAGCGATGCGGTAAAGGCTATACTCAACAACTACGGTTTGCCGTATCACATCAACCCGATGCTATGGGATGAAATCAATGCGTTGCCGTCAGCAGAAGAGGAATCCTTCGAGTGGTGTACTGACTGCAAGGAATATGACCAAGATGCTCATTGTTGTCATAGATGGTCAAAGATGATACGGAAGACGATAGAAGAGATGCAGATAGTGCATTGCATCGACTGTCAGTACTCCGAACACGATGAGGTCTACAAGGATCGGTACTGCCACTATAACGGAAAGGCAGAGGTAGTAGACGATTATCACTTTTGCAGAGATGGAGAGGAGAAAGATGAAAAAACTGATTGAATATCAGGCGGCGATTGATGCGCTTCGTGGTTATTTGGTTGGGAAAAGGTGTCCTGATGACGGAACGCTGACCTGTCGACTAATTGAAAACGAGGTGATTAACAAGCTGCCGTCCGCACAGCCGACATTTGACGCAAGGGATACCCAGTATAATCTCCCGATTGGCACGGACATGATTTTTAGATGGCAGGCGATTGATGCTCTTTGCCATGTTGATGAATACAATGGTCGGAGCATAGAAGCAATAAGGCAGTTGCCGCCCGCCGAACTTAGCATGAACTTGGCAGAGGTTGGCACGGACTTAATCAGCAGGCAGGCGGCGATTGAAAGATTTGACTACATAAGACCGCGTGATCCTATGACGAGTGACTACACGCACGGAATTGATGTTGGAATAGCATTATGTAAGGTCGCAATCAGAGAACAGCCACCTGCACAACTTGGCACGGACTTGGCACAGCTTGGCACGGACTGTATAAGCAGACAGGCGGCGATTGATGCGGCACGGGATTGGTACGAAGGGTTGATTTGCGGCTCTTTCAAAGGGCTTGAGAAACGGCTACGAGCATTGCCATCCGCACAACCAATATTTGATGCGAGAGATACCCAGTATAATCTCCCGATTGGCGCGGACTGTATAAGCAGACAGGCGGCGATTGATATTTGTGCAAATGCAATTGACCTTTGGCGTGGACAGCTTGGAGAAGGCGCGCTGATAGCAGTAAGAGACAAGATAAAAGAGTTGCCATCCGTACAGCCGAAGCGTGGCAGATGGATACAAGACCGAAGCGGAGCATATTGCTGTAGCGAGTGCATGGAGCCTTGTGCGGGATACGTGATGATGAAACCTAGAGATAGGTTCTGCAAGATGTGCGGAGCGAAGATGGAGGTGACGGAATGAGTGAATTAAATTTCTATTGGCGTATGGGTGATTATGCACTCCGAGCCGTCCCCAAATGTCTCGTACGGTTTAACAAGGACGATGAAAACGAAACGATCGAACTTGTTAAATACTATCAGTATCAAGGTAAAGAGTGTTTGTACACGATAGGATACTTTTACTATAACGAACACGAACCATGTTGGGAATTGAAGTTTGTCGGATCACGATTCAAGGAACTGCTAGAAACAGATGTTGTAGCGGTATTCAAAATGCTCAAAGCGGCATATGATGTGCTGACGGAATGGAAAGAAGGGAGAGAGGTGACGGAATGAAAATTGTTATAAACGAAATTGATGGGACGGTTGTCGGGAACAAGGTTCATCTGTGCGATTCATGCACGCATGAGTACCCAGTATGTAACGCAGGTTCAGCAGATGTTTTGTTTGGCGATGGAGTCGGCGATGACAATGTGTGTTGTTGTTCTTGTTATGATCCGATTAAGAAGAAGATGACGGAAAAGGTGACGGAATGACCAGAAAGGAATTGATTCAAGAAGCGGATATGCTTGAAGGCAACATCAATCGCATGGTAGTAACTGATGACAACGAGGAGTTGCTGAGAATGTATGCATTCGCACTTGAGCGGTTGGGAAAGATATACAGGCACAAAGCATTTGAGTTGATGGAAATTGAAAGTGAATCGGATATTCCGAGATAGAGAGGTTATGGAATGAGCATCTTAATACGTAGCATGGAGACTCCTACAAGTTGTGACAAATGCCGATTCTGTGTTAATGGATTTACGGATGATGCACCGATGTACGAATGTGCAGTGCAAAGTTACGAGAATGTATCCGTGTTAGTCGAGAGTGCTGGTAAGCCTTTTGACTTTCGCCCTGATTGGTGTCCGTTGGTCGAGATACCCACACCACACGGCAGATTGGTAGACGCAACATTTGAGGAAAATCATTACGGTTCGATGCTACTCGATCCAACGCCTGATGTGACCAAAGAGGACAAGCGCAACGCAAGGGTGATTATCGATGCGCTGAGAATGGCAAGGACAGTAATCGAAGCGGAAGGAGAGACAGATGCCTAGATTTAACGTGCAACACCCAGTCACCAAAGAGTGGAGATGTTTCTCTACTATCGTTGACGATTATGTTACTGACTGGATGGACGAAGAACGCTATCAGAGATGGAGGCTTGAGCAATACGGCAAACAGGCGGGCGAAATCAGAGATGCAAATCTGATGGACTATGAAGAGGCGGAGCAGATAATTGCCGACAGAGAACGATGGGAAGAGTAAGACGAAACGGAAGGGAGTGAGGAATGAAATATATCATGGAATACGGACTATTATATCTAGTCATCGGTGCGGTGGTAGGAGTCAAATACGCAGTAGAGCAGGTGTTGAGTGGAAAAATTGACGCAGACGATCCGACAGATGATGAACTGATGGAAATCGGTAAAAGGGTTATGGCATGGCCGAAATACATCGGAGAAGGGAGCGAGGAATGAGTGTAGACAAGTTATTTAACATCGTAAGCGGCGTTGAGTATCAGCTTAACATCCTCAAGGATACGCTGAAGGATTTGGACAAAGAAGAGCAGAAGAAGGTGGACGAGGCTTATCAGAAAGGATATAAGGATTGCGAGACGAGGTACTGTTCTTTTGACGCTTGTCCTAATAGGCAAGCGGAATATCAGCGTGGACTTGATGACGCATGGGAGTGTGCAAAGAAACTGTTTTCTACAATGAGCGATACCGAGATTGAAAAGGTATTTCCAGTAGAGTGGGAAAGTGGATTCAGTGGTTTGGTGCAGATGAAACCGCAGTATGCAATGGCCAAAATCAAAGCCTACGAACAGAAGCAGAATGACAAAATTGAGGTAGGTGATGAGGTCAACTGGTTAGGTGACTGCTTCATCGTTACCCGAATCTTTCAGCCCCACAACATGAAAGAACAATGCTACGGAATCGGCAAAGACGGGAGAGCGTTTCATGTACTCGCAGAGAATGTTCGCAAGACAGGCAGACACTTCGACATCGCACCAATACTGGAGGACATGCGGAATGATTGACACCATCATCGCACTCTGCGTCGGTATCTTCATCGGTACAAACTTAGGCTTTATCATCGCCGGACTCATGGCAATGTCGGAGGATTAACTATGTGGAAAAGATTACAACAGATTCTCTGCCGCCACGAGTGGCGTAAGGTATCCGACAAACTGGTTGCAAAGGATGGTCATTACATCCTCATGCGGACCAAATGCAAATGCATCAAATGTGGAAAGGTAGGGTACTTCTAATGCGTTTCTGTTTCATTAACGACTGTAACTGTAATTCACCAGAGCCCGCGCCCTGCTGTCTCGACTGCCCCGAGCGACAGCGGTGCCCGGACAGATGCCACAACAAGGACACGACGTTTTGTGTAGGAGTGATAAACATTGACAAAGATAAGAGCAGAACTATCAAAGAAGAACCCACTATACATTGACAAGCATGCCTTCCTGTCTGCTTATCACTTTGCACTGCAGTACCCCGAATGGAAACGGCAATACGCCGATGCTATAGGCTCAGCAGTAAAGGCAGTGGACTATAACGACATGCCGCACGGCACTGGCACGGGTGACCCGACTGCACGGATCGCGATGCGCTCCAGTATCTTACGGAGCAACATCGACCTGATTGAGCGTACTGCACTGACGGCGGGACAAGACCTTGCAGAGTATCTGCTCTATGCTGTAACTAACGAGGGGGTGACGTTTAACTATCTACATTCGGAGCGATGTCCGCTAGGCAAGATATTATGTGAGCGCACTAAGTATTATCAGATGCGTCGGCTGTTCTACTACCTGCTCAGCAAGCGATTAGAAGAGCGAGCCATCACTGATTAAAGTGCGGTACTCAGGGGACAACAACTTATGTTATTCTTTACAATGATATACTGAATGGTTCATTCCATCCCCTTTCTATAGGGCGTCACACTCTCACAGGTGCGGCGCTCTTTTGTTGCTAAGCAGTTACTTAAACCGCTCCTTTAGCGCATGCCGATAGCGCTATATAAGTTATGGCACCGCGGGTCTGATGAGGGCCCGCTTTGTTTATGGCTACAAAAAGAACCGACCGTCAAAAAGGAAACCGGGGTGCATTCGAAGCAGCTCGCCTCAAGATATTAAAGACCCAGACCATATGCGGGATATGTGGCAAGCCCGTGGACTTCTCGTATAAGAATCCTCATCCGCTTGCGCCAACTGTTGATCACATCATACCCGTTTCAAAAGGAGGCCACCCCTCCGATATCAGCAATCTGCAGCTGGCTCATCGCTGTTGTAACCGGGCCAAGGCAGACAGCTTAATCGAGCCGCGAAAACAGGAAGAAAATGATACTTTAATTTCCAACGACGTGCTCGAACAACATTTTAACTGGTTAACTTATCATGCCTGACATGGCGGGGTAGAGTCCCCAGAACGACCCCAGCGGCAACCAAACCCGCCGTCTACTGCTCAAAAATTCACACTGTATGTGTTTTATGTTCACTGAAAGGTAAATAAATAATGGAAATATTAAAGACTTGTGAAATATGCGGGTCTGGTTATCTTACTGGAAACGGCAAAGCAAAGTATTGTTCAGATGCTTGCCGTAAGATAGCGGCTCGGGCAAGACATGACAAATGGCTTGAAGCAAATCCAGATTACTTAAAAGATTATCGGCAGAAATATCCAGATAAATTCAAACAGAATCCCGAATATGCAAGAGAGCGTTCTCGCAGAATGCGAGGGAGTAAAGAATATACAAGAGAGTGCATTGTATGTGGAAAAGTATTTACTACATGGCTCCCGCATAAGAAGACTTGTTCCGACGTATGTAAAAAAGCTTATGGAATAGAACGCGACAAAGGTCGCAAGCGTGATTCAACGCAAAAGCGGACGCCAGAAGAAGAACATAAACGCTATATCGTCCGTAAGTATGGTTCAGAAGATAATTATCAAAAATGGCTTGCCGAACAAGAAGCCTTAAAGCGGGAGTTGGAACAAAGGCGCGAACAAGAACGGCAGGCAAGAAAAGAAGCCTATGAAAATCAGCTTGAAGAATGGCGCATCGCCAGAGAAGCCAGAAAGGAAGCTAATCATAGAAAAGATTTCTGCATAGTATGTGGGAAGGAATACGAAACTTATAATCCCGCTCAAAAGACATGCAGTAAAGAGTGTGGCAAGAAATTGGCGCGCGCCCATAAGCACAAACGAATACCGAAGAGTCAGTTAGTTGACAAAGACATTACGCTGGAAGCCTTGTATAGACGGGATTCTGGCGTTTGTTATTTATGCGGGAAGAAATGTGATTGGAATGATAAAACCGACAAATCGGTCGGTCCCGCATATCCATCGATAGACCATATGATACCTATCGCGAAGGGCGGTCTACACGCATGGACAAACGTTAAGCTAGCTCATTTTGAATGTAATTGGAAGAAGTCAGACGCTTTACTCCCGTCACTATCTTCCACGGGGTAAAACAGAAATGCCGGAATACAAAGGAATCGAATACCTGCGCAATAAATTAGCCCAGAAGCGCGGGAGAATAGATTTGCGATATAGATTCTATGAGATGAAACATTTCGCAAAAGATATGGAGATCAGTACTCCGCCGAAACTGCGCGGCTGGATGTCGTCGTTTGGGTGGTGCGGTAAGGCTGTGGACAGTCTTGCTGACAGGCTCGTACTACGTGAATTCGATAATGACACGTATGGAATCACAGACATCTATACGCTGAATAATCTTGACGTCCTGGCTGATTCTGCTGTGCTCGGCGCGTTGATCTGTTCGTGCAGTTTTATTTATATCTCGCAGGATGATTCAGGATCCCCTCAGATGCGCGTCATTGATGGGCGTGACGCGACCGGCATTATTGATCCGATTACCAACATGCTCACAGAGGGCTATGCTGTGTTGGAGTCTGATAAGTTGACCGGGCGTCCTAAGGTGGAAGTGTATCTGCTTCCACACGAAACGAGGGTGTACGAGGATGGGGTGCATGTATCAACGTTCGACCATCCGGCACCATATCCTCTGCTTGTTCCGGTGATCTATCGTCCTGATGCAAAGAGGCCGTTTGGTCATTCACGCATTTCGCGAGCATGCATGGATTATCAGGACAGTGCGGCGCGTACTGTTAAGAGATCAGAGATTGCGGCCGAGTTTTATAGCTATCCTCAGAAATATATCCTTGGCATGGATCCGGACGCAGAACGCATGGAGAAATGGCAGGCTATGATGTCTGCGATGTTGAGAATCGACAAGGATGAAGATGGAGACCATCCTGTTGTCGGCCAGTTCCAGCAGCAGAGTATGACTCCGCACACCGAACAGCTTCGAATGTTTGCCGGCTTGTTTGCAGGAGAAACCGGGCTGACGTTGGACGATCTTGGATTCCCGTCTGCAAATCCTTCGAGCAGTGATGCAATTAAGGCATCGCATGAGACGCTCAGGCTGACGGCGCGAAAAGCACAGAGGACGCTTGGAACAGGATTTGTGAACGCTGGTTATCTTGCGGCGTGCCTGCGTGATAGCATGGATTATAAGCGCAATCAGGTGGCGCGTACAAAAGTGTCATGGGAGCCTATTTTTGAGCCAGATGTTAGCACGCTTGGCGCAATCGGAGACGCGGTTGGAAAGATTCAGGCAGCATTCCCGGATTATTTCACTGAATCCAAGATGAGAGACCTGACAGGAATCTGATATGGACATCAAGCAGATCATAAGGATATACGAAAATAGAATAGGGTCCATCAAGACAAAAGGTATTTCTGATTTTGCGTCGTTGCAGAAGTACGCACGGAGAACCGGAAAGACGCTTGCGGATATTATTGCTGAGTATGTCGATATTCCAGGGCTGACGGAAGAGGACGCAACACAGCTATTTATGATGACGCTTAAGGCGAATCATGATGAAGTTGCGAGAGTCTTTCGGCAGGTGCAAAGAAATGTAAACCGGGAGGCAGGCGTTAATCTTGGCATCCTTGACGCTGATTTTAACTCAGAGCTTGCACGCGACATCGCGCGAACGATCGTTGATTCGCAACAGTTTACGCGCGAATACGTTGAGAATCTTGTTGTAAATCACTCCAATAAGGTTGTTGATGAATCTATGCGATTGAATGCGGAAGCGCAATCAAACGTCGGATTGAATGTGCACATCTCTCGCAAGTATGACGATGTTGGTTTGCATGGCGGCAAAGATACGTGCCAGTGGTGCCTTGCTCGAGAAGGTGACTGGACCAATTATAAAGAGGCTTTGCAGGCCGGATGTTTTGAACGTCATCCCGGATGCGGGTGCGTGATAGAGTACGAGGTTGGCAAGACACATACATGGTCGAACAGCCTGCGCGGCTGGAAAAACATGTGAGGTGATCGTTATGGTTCGGAATAAGGATCCCGCGAGAGATAAGGAGGAATAGCATATGGACAGAGTCGGGAGACAATCCCCGACGGTGTCCGTTATTCTGCCTTATAAAGATACAAAAGGACCTGAAGCTGTAGAGCTTTATAACAAATCAGAACATGATTCGCTGGAATGGCAGACAGCACTCACCTATGACATTATGGCCGTAGACGACGACGGTCTATGGGTTCACCAGAAATTCGGGTACAGCGTTCCCCGACGCAATGGCAAGTCGGAAATGGCTCTTGCGAGGTGCATTTGGGGGCTCAAAAACGGTGAGAGGATACTGTATACGGCGCACAGGGCGAGCACGGCACATTCCATATGGGACAGGCTCGGACGGCTGTGCAGTAAATGCGACATTCCGATAACGTCATCATTCCGCGCGTTCGGCAAAGAACACTTATACACGGAAGACAGCGCAATAGAGTTCCGCACCAGGACGTCGACAGGCGGGCTTGGAGAGGGCTACGACCTGCTAATCATTGATGAAGCGCAGGAATACACCCCCGAACAGGAAACGGCGCTCAAATACGTCGTATCGGACTCGGCAAACCCGCAAACGATAATGTTCGGCACTCCGCCGACGGCAATCAGCGCAGGAACCGTCTTCCCTAAGTTCCGCAAGAAGGTACTGCAGAGTGAATCGTACGCATCGGGATGGGCTGAATGGTCTGTTCCGCAGATGTCAGACGTTAATGATGTAGATCTGTGGTATGAGACAAACCCGTCAATGGGATACCACCTAAACGAGCGCAAAATCCGCTCGGAGATTGGTGACGATAACACGGATTTCAACATTCAGCGTCTGGGACTTTGGATTAAGTACAATCAGAAGTCCGCAATCAGCCGAAACGAGTGGGAAGCGCTGCAGGTCGACAAGGTGCCGAAATTCATGGGACAGCTTTTCGCGGGTGTTAAGTTCGGCATCAACGGCGAAAACGTCGCTCTTGCTGTTGCGGTAAAGACAACAGAAGGGAAAATCTTCTGCGAAGTCATCGGGTGTCAGCCGATTAGAAACGGTGTTACATGGATAGTAAATTTCTTATCTAAGGCAGACATCCGGAAGACAGCCGTAGACGGCAAGAACGGAATCGATGTTCTGATGGACGCATTGAAGCAGATGCGCATCAAGCATGTGGAAACGGTCAATGTTTCGCAAGTCATCAAGGCAAACAGCGTTTTTGACATGGCAATGGAACAGGGCAGTTTCCAACACATGCACCAGTCAGCAGTGACGCAGGTTGTTACTAACTGCGAACGCCGGAAGATTGGGGCTAACGGCGGCCTCGGATATCAGTCTTCTTTGGAAGGCGCAGATATCGCACTGCTCGACAGCATGATCCTGGCGCACTGGATATGCTCAGAGACTAAGGCAGAGAAGAAAAAACAACAGGCATATTACTAAAGCGCCCTTAATCGGGGTGCTTTTTTAATACCAATTTTTACGGATACCGACCGGTAATCGGGAGAAAGGACAGCAATGTCAGAATTCAAAGTTATTGAAACTCAAGAACAATTTGACGAAGCAATTAAGGCGCGGCTGGATCGCGACCGCAAGTCTTATGCGAGGCAGTTCGAAGAGGAGATGAAGGCGAAGGGCTGGAAGTCTCCGGAAGATATCGAGGTGCTCACAAAAGACCTCAACACTGAGATCGCAACCCTCAAAGATGCGGCGGCAAAGACGGAGCAGATGATTGCCGATAAAGATACGCAAATTGCCGAAGGCGAGAAATACAGGAGCGACCTGGCTAAAACAAGAATCGCGATCGGCATGGGCCTGCCGCTTGATATGGCGGAAAGAATCAACGGCACTAACGAAACCGAATGGAAGGCAGACGCGCAGAAAATCCTCGATGGATATCATGCGTTTGCTAAGAGTCAGAACCGCCCGTCGCCGCTTGGAAATCCCGAAAACGCGTCGGGGACTTCAACCCGTGATCAGTTCAGCTCTTGGGCTTCTCAAGTGTTTAACAACTAATAAAGGAGGACTATCATGTCTGGAATTTCCACAAACAGAACAAATATTACACTTCCCACTGATATCTCTGCTGAGATCCTGCAGAAGACACAGGAACAGTCCGCAGTTATGAGCCTTGCGAGACAGATCCAGCTCCCCGGCCGCGGCCTTACCATCCCGGTGATCACTTCCGATCCTGAAGCGAACTGGGTAGATGAGACAGCCGCAAAGCCCGTAAGTAATCCCGGGCTGAACACCAAGATCATGCAGGCGTACAAACTCGCCGTTATCGTTCCGTTCTCTGATGAGTTCGCAAGAGATCTTGGTTCTCTGTATGATGCACTGGTTGCACGTCTTCCGCTGGCTCTTGCCGCTAAGTTCGATGCAACTGTATTCCACGGCACCGCTCCCGGATCCAATTTCGATACGCTGGCATCTGTCACCGCACAGAGCATCTCTGGCGCTGGTAACAGCGTGTATAAGGCTCTGGTTGCTGCTGATACCGCAATCGCAACTGCGGGCGGCATCCTCAATGGTTTCGCTCTGTCCCCTCAGGCAAAGGGCGAACTGCTCGGCGCGGTAGATTCTACCGGCAGGCCACTGTTTGTGAACAGCGTAGCAGATGGCGTTGTTCCGAGACTGATCGGTGCACCCGCTCATTATGCAAAAGCAGCTTACAAGGACGGCACATCTGGATCCGGCGCGACTCCCGATGTTATCGGCTTCGCGGGTGACTGGACACAGGCCCTTTATGGCACTGTCGAAGGCATCAAGATCGACATGAGCAATCAGGCTTCTCTGCCGATCGGCACCAGCAACGCAATGATCTCCCTGTGGCAGAACAACATGTTCGCAGTTCGTGCAGAGATCGAAGTCGGATTCCGCGCTGATACAAGCGTGTTCCAGAAGATCACCAGAACACACGCGTAAGAGGTGATTAATGGGCGCGGCTTTTGTAACGCTTGCCGAGCTCGAGGCACTTACTGGCGTACGCTATACCGATGAGGATTTGACGCGGGCGGAAACAATACTTCCGCTCGTGTCTGACCTGATTCGCGTTGAGGGCCGTAAATACGGCGTCGATGTTGATGCAAAAATCGAATCTGATTCCGCTTATGAATCAGTCGTAAAGATGATCACATGCGACGTCGTGGGCCGTGCTATGCGTCAGTCGAAGACAGGCGACCCGTTGAGCCAGGAATCGCAGAGCGCTTTGGGCTATTCGTGGTCCGGAACATATGCGGTCCCGAGCGGCGGCGTTGCCATGTCGCTCATGAACAATGAGCGCAAGATGCTCGGCTTTAAGCGTCAGAAATATGGAGTTATGGAAATATGGGACGGTTCGCAGGACGAACAGTAATCTTATACGACAAAGTCCAAACGGGCGTTGACGGGTTCAACCGCCCTGTGTACGAGGATGTCCCGGTCACTGTGGAAAACGTCCTTATCGGTATCCCGACAGCGCAGGAAGTCATCGATACGCTAAACCTCACCGGCAAGCGCGCGGCATATACGCTGGGCATTCCGAAAGGCGATACGCACACATGGACGGACCGCAAGGTGGGATTCTTCGGAGAGGTCTTTCGGACCATTGCTTATCCGGTCAAGGGGCAGGAAGAACTTGCCCCGCTTGACTGGGGGCAGAATGTAATGGTGGAGCGCTATGGGTAATCTGCAGAAGTTTGTGTTAAACCGCGCCGGAGTGCGTGAACTCATGCAGTCGCAGGAAATGCAGGACGTTCTCGTGGAGTTCGCCGGGCAAGTCTCAGACCGGGCCGGAGAAGGCTACAGCGTGCATATCGGTCCTAACCGTGCGAACGTGTCCGTTGCGGCTGATACTGACGAAGCCGTCGGCGATAACCTTGACCATAACACGCTGGAGAAGTCGATAAGATGATAGAACAGATTGTATTAGAATATTTATCCGAACAGATCAGCGTTCCTGTATTGATGGAGCTTCCGGAAGTCCCTTCTGAGAGTTTTTCGTCAATGCCGGAACGCTTTCTTGTTCTTGAGAAGGTCGGCGGTAACGAAGCGGATCACATTGGTGATGCTTCTATTGCCATTCAGTCTTATTCTCTTAATTCGCTCTACGAAGCCGCACAGCTTGATGCAGATATGCGTGAAGCAATGCGTGGGATCGTTGAACGTCCAGAAATAAGCGGGATAAGACTCACATCTAACTATAACCATACGGACACGCGAACAAAGCGTTATCGCTATCAGAGCGTGTTTGAGATTTATTACTAAGGAGGCACAAAGCATGGCTGGAATTGCTACCAATGTAACAGCCGGAAAGCCGAACACATCTGGTGCGGTATTTACGGCTCCTGCAGGAACTGCGCTCCCTACAAGCGCAAGCGCAGCACTTAATAGCGCGTTCAAAGATATGGGTTTTGTGTCGGAAGATGGAGTGACTAAGAGCACGTCCATTTCGACTACAACAATCAAAGAATGGGGCGGCGCTCCTGTTCTGGTAACGCAGGACGAAAAGGTTGTTTCGGTTAAGCTGAAACTGATCGAATACAAACGCAAGGATGTGCACAGCTTCGTGCATGGATCCAATAATGTGACAGAGTCTTCCGGTGCTATCACGGTTAAAATCAACGCCGAAGATCCCGGTGAGCAGGCAATTGTCATCGACATGACTCTGCGCGGCAACATCGACTACAGAATGGTCATTCCGAGAGGCAAGATTACTGCTATCGGTGATACCGTGTACAAATCCAACGAAGCGATCGGGTACGATATCGAAATCACAACGATGCTGGACGATGCAGGATATGCCGTTTACGAGTATCAGGCACCGCATCCGGGCGCACAGGGAGCAACAGGAACAACATAAGAGGTGCTAAATGATCAAGGGCAGATTAGAGAGCGGTTTTGAGTTTGAACTTGAAGATGATGTGATGGACGACTATGACCTTGTCCTGCTCTTTGGACAGTACAGGAAAAGCCCATCAATGGACATCATCGCAGATATTGCTATGAAAATGCTCGGAGAAGAACAGCATAAGGCGCTTATGGATCATCTTCGTGATGACAAAGGAAAACTCAAATCGTCCGCGATGGTACACGCGCTGGAAGAAATCGAAAACTCTCTGCCTGCATTAAAAAACTGATTATCCTCGCCGACATGGTGACGAACTACCATGACGAATTAGTATGTGACATGGCTGAGACGTACGGAATATTCGACATCAAGAGGGTGCCGGTACGACTACTGGCTACCCTCGCCGTCGGTCTGAGGGATAATTCAAGGGTTAAGCAGGCGAAATCTAAAACAACGATTGATGATAATACAATGATGCTCGCGTATATTGTCGACCTGTTGCGAGGCGTGGGCTTTGATGATGAAAAATCGCTTCGCAGGTTCTATTTGAAACCGGAAGAGTCGCAGAAACAGAACGATTACGACGTATACAGTTCGCCGGAAGAATTCATGGCGAGACGATACGGGGATAAGAAAGGTTAATTATGCCTACATTAGGACAAGCGTATGTGCAGATTGTGCCGTCTGCTGAAGGAATATCGAGCAGTATCAGCGACGTCCTGAGCGGGCCTGCTGATAAAGCCGGAAAAGACGCTGGAGGAAAATTTGGCGCAGGTTTCGGCAGTAAATTAAAAAGTGGTCTTGCAATGGCCGGAGTCGGAGTTGCGGCGTTTGGTGCTATGGCCGGAGCGGCACTTGGAAAATCAATTTCCGATGTGGCAAAGTATGGCGACAATGTTGATAAGATGAGCCAAAAGATAGGCTTTTCTGCTGAAGGCTTTCAAAAGTGGGATTATGTTCTGCAGAGGGCCGGAACAAATATCAACAACATGGCTCCTGTCATGAAGACGTTAAGCAATGCGGCGGCGTCCAATTCCGATGCTTTCCAGCAGTTGGGAATCAGTCAGGAAGAAGTCGCCAATATGTCACAAGAGGAGTTGTTTGGGAGAACCATCGAGGCGCTTTCCGGAATGGAAGAAGGTGCTGAAAGGACCGCACTTGCGACCAAGCTTCTCGGACGTGGCGCCACAGAGCTCCAGCCGCTCATGAATGAAGGCACGGACGCCATCAGAGAGCAGATGGAAATGGCCGAGCAATATGGCATGGTGCTCAGCGATGATTCCGTCAAGGCCGCTGCAGATTTTGTCGACGCTCAAACGACGTTGAGCATGACAATCGATGGACTGAAAAACAAATTGGCGGCAGAATTTCTTCCTGCTTGTACAGACGTTACGAACGGTATCGCCAAGATGTTTTCGGGCGATATGAGCGGACTGGAAGACATCAAGGCGGGCATCGGCGAGTTTGTGTCAAGCATAGCGTCACAGGTGCCCGGAATGATTGAGGCGGGAGGACAGCTGCTTGTCAATCTGATACAGGGCATTACGGAGAAGCTGCCCGAAATGGCAACAGCGGCAGCCGAAGCGATTCGCGGGTTTGCAGAAGGCTTCGGAGAAGGCAGTGAAGGTACGGCAGAGCTTATCACTCAAGCCGGTGAGCTGATGACCAGTTTCGGAGGTGCTCTGCTCGAAGCGGCAGGAATTCTGATTCCCGCTGTAATCGATGCGATGTGGGCGTTCTTTACTGAGACTGACTGGATTGGGCTTGGCACATCTGTTGTGCAGATGCTGATTGATGCGTTTAATACGAATTTCCCGATAGCAGTTGATTTGGTAAAAGGCGTTGTAAAGGATATTGCAACAAAGCTCGGATTCACCGGACTGGCCGCAAAGGTCAAGAAGGTCTTCGATTCCGTCAAGGAAAAGATTACCAGTCCTATCGATAAGGCCAAAGAGCTTGTAAGCAGTGCCATTGAAAAGATTAAAGGATTCTTTCCGATTAGCATCGGTAAGATACTTGATAACATCAAACTGCCCCACTTCTCGGTCGATGGCGGCGAATTTCCGTATGGCGTCGGCGGCAAAGGTCATATGCCGAGTTTCGGCGTCGAATGGTACGCACGAGGCGGTATCATGACAAAGCCCACACTGTTCGGCGGCGGCGAGGCAGGTGCCGAGGGTATTGTTCCTCTGGATCCGTTCTGGAACCGCATGGACAAGATGGCTGACTCGATTGTTGACGGTGTGTCTTCCGTGGTTGGTGGAGCGGCTGGCATGGGCGGCGACGTCTATGTGACGCTGTACGCATATCCGGGCGGACCTCAGATGGACCAAGTGATTGTGCGGTCTTACGATCGCGGAAAGCGGAACGGACTTAAATGAGATCGGAATTAGATTACATTGTAATAAACGATGAACAGATTTATCGTCCTCCCGCTTTCGCTCCGGAGAAGGAGGACATATATAAAGGCGATTACACGACCTGCACCGGTAAGATCATCGCGGACAGAGTAGGTTGGAAGTTTTCCGACATGACGCTCGAGTGGGAAGCACTGCCTCAGAGTATGGTCGACGTACTGATCGGAATGAGCGGCGTCTGCACGATGCAGTTTGACGATTTGGACGGCAACCAGTGCGTCGAGCAGGTCGTGCGGTCGTCGGTCGTTGGTATGCGCCACAGATACACGCAGGGCGGCGTGACAATTTGGAAAGAAGTAAAAGTATCGATTAGATTTATCGGTTCGCACGTGGAGGAATGATATGTCTTTGATTGACGTAAACAATGCAAAACAGATCAGACCCCCAATGGTCGTGCAATGTGGGATTGCCGCTCGGTCGAATGCCAACTTGACGTTCGCTAACCTGAGCGGCTTTTTAATTTATGATCCGAACACGTCCACATCACTCGATACGGAAGAATGGCCAGTGCGAGAGCTGACCGACCTGCAGGGCGAAGGATTCCCGGCGGACGGAACGTGTGAGTTTTACGATGATACGCTTGCCGGGTCCATTGATGGCAAGGTTGGAATACAGACACACATCGGCGGCACAGGGAGTCTGAGTGTATCGTCTGCATCTGAGATTCCGGCACTGACGATTTACTCAGAGGGCGCAGGAACCGTCACGGCAAACGGCACGGAATACGAGCTGAGGGGCGTCAATGTCATCACGGTCAATGCGGCGAGCATCAATCTGACGTTTACGTCTGATGACGCTGACCAGCGTGTTAAGGTCTTTTCGATTGTTCCGGGCATTAATATTTCTTGGGACAATGACACGATTATATCAATCGAATTGGACCTGCGCTCTGACCTCAGCATCAAAGACTCTCAATGGGCGGTATCCGAAATCGAGATACGTGCATACTATCCCGATGACATCAGTGAGGCCGTTTCCAATATTGCCGATGATGTGCCGATTTGGTACGTCGCCGGTTATCCGGGCGACATGTGCCCGCAAAGGCGCTTTTATCTGTCCGAGCGTGCTGAGATGGAAAACAACATTATTACCATCAAAGGGCACGACATGAGCCACAAGCTCGGTGCCAAGCGCTTTTCCAGCCAGGTCATCAACTCGACGACCAACAACGGCAAGCGGGCATTGTATTCTCGTTTCGTGAGTACGATTCAGAAGTCCGGCGTTATCCTGCAGAAGGGTCACGCTTTCCCGTCATACTCAGCTGGCGGCACAGGATCCTCGCTTGTCATCAAAGAGGCCGACGCTGACAAGATAGTGCAGGACATCATGAACCTTGCGCACAAGGGCGACTTTTGGCCGACCTTCAGAGATGCGGGTATTCCGGAAGTGTTTTGGCACAAGCCGACGCCGAAATGGGAGATCTACGAAGAGGATTGCGGCGAGATTGTCAGGGAGGCTGACAGGAATGTTGCCAAGATCACATCAGAAGACGAGATGGGCCTGACGAGCCAAGCCGTGCGCGATAACAGGGTGCAAGAGCTCCAGCGAAAGAATGTTGCCATGTATTCGAGATATTCGTTTTCTCCCGGCGGCTACTGGTGGGCGCTGTCCGTATCAGGTGGCTATGATGTGGTCGTTGCGGCAGACAAGATAGCTTGGACGTCCGCAATCACGACAGAGCAAATAACCACGAACATTTTTGTCGTTGACAAAGACGGCAAGGTCAAGACGGAGAAGAAAACCGAAAGCATCAATCAGGCTGTGATTAAGGGCAAGGCGTTGAACGTGTCACCTGACAAGACCGCCGTGACGCCTACGCCAACGCGTGCGGGTTCTGTCTTGGAACTTTCGCCGCTTGTGTATGGCGAAGTCCGCGAGGGCAATGTACTTGTATATCCCGATTACCTGACGCTGTTCGAGCGGTCCAACATAACAGGCAAATTCAAGTGGAAGGGAGACCCGCGCATGCAGCCGCGTGACGTGTTCAACTTCCATAGACTTGATGGAACAGTGGAGCAGTGCACCATCGAATCGATCGTGCTCCGTCATGACGGCGGAACGGTCGCAGAAATCACATATCGGAAGGGGGTGTGCTGATGGCTTGGATTACTCCCAAAGTTGACTGGGCAGAAACAGACTACTTTACTTATGTTGACGCCAACAGGATCACGGGCAACCTCAACCACATCTATCCTTCCGCAGACCTCAAAGATGACTACGACAACGACGATGTCATAACCGTTTCCGAATGGACGGCTGTACTCGATGCGCTCGATGCGATCATCGAGGAGACGGGCTACACCATCGACGCAGAGGCGCTTGCTCCAAGCATGATTGCGGCGGCGTATAACTTCAATACGGTCGAAAGCTTGACGCAATCGCTGAAGGATTGGATGGACCTGCTGGAACGTCAGCACACAGCAGCTATATATTCGGGCGACGGTCTGTATTCGTCAGCGGTCCCCGAGAATTACTCAAGGAGTTGATTATGGCTTTTGTAGATAGAATTGTGGAACACCCGGGCCGCTTCCGTCTCACGCAGGTCGATGATGATGTTTTCGACCTGACACGTGAAGAAGGCGAGGTGACTGAGGCAGGAACGCCGCTCGATGCGGAACACCTCAACGGGGAGATTGCGCAGGGTGTTATCGACAGATTTGTGACCGGTTCGGTCGTGAAGGATAACGTCTCGATCGCAACGGGCGCGACTTCCGGAACGCTTAACATTGATGCAACCAGAGCGGGATACACGCCGATTGCAGTTGCCGGGCTGAGAATCACCAATGGATCCACGGGCGGCGCACATGGCGACAGCTGTACAGCGTTTGCGTGGTACATCAACGGAAATAACGTTGCTGTGGCGGTCAAGAACAACCACGCACAGACTGCTGTCATTAAGGTGACGGCAACGGTCTTGTATATAGCATCTGAATGAGGTAATAAATGAACACTTCCAAAATCATCAAGGGTGTGGTTGGTGGTAGTCGGTATACCGTAACCGCCCCCATCATGAAAGAAGACTACGGTCTGTATCTCCAAATCGAAGGATGCGAACTGCCGTCGACTTATGAAGTAGACTTTTCCAACGATGAACACTGCGGAACTTCTGTGACAATGATTGGTGATGAAAATGGCGTCCTTATTCCGTCTCAGTTCATCAGCGGTGGTAAAGATGTGTTTGCATTCTATTATCATGTTGGCGCGGATTATGGTCGAACAACATATAAGTTTAGGATTCCTAACAAGTGCAGACCCGACAGAACAAACGAGGAACCCACTCCCGAAGAGCAATCCACTATCGATCAAGCCATTGCGGCTCTGAATGCTGCAGTGGAGCAGACGGCGGCAGATGTGGAGAGCGCGGACGCAAGCGCACAGAGTGCGGCGGAGAGTGCGGAGACAGCCACAGCCAAAGCAAGCGAAGCGGCGGCAAGTGAGGCGCAGGCTGGGACTTATGCAGGCAATGCGGCTCAGAGCGCGGCGCAGTCTGCGGCATCGGCACAGGCATCCGCACAGAGCGCGGCGGCGGCGAGTCAGAGCGCACAGGATGCTAATGCTGACGCAGAGAGAGCAGAACAGGCGGCGGCGCAGGCTGGATGGCTTCACTGCTGGATTGGCGAAAATGGTCATTTGATGCTGGAAAGAACGTCCAATGCGGCTGTTGACTTCTCATTGGTTGACGGTCGACTTATCATGGAGGCACTGTAAATGGCAATAGAACAAGTTTTAAAAGATTTAGGTGCCGCGACCGCTTATGCTTACGCGGTTGAAAAAGGCTACACAGGCACCGAAGCCGAATTTGCGGAATTGATGGCAAGTTATGCGAGTGTTGCACAGTCTGCGGCGGCATCAGCTACAGCGGCGGCAGGAAGCGCAACCAGTGCGGCATCGTCGGCAAGCACGGCAAGCACGGCGGCAAGCACAGCAACGACCAAAGCGTCGCAGGCTTCTGCGTCTGCCAGTACGGCAACGACAGCGGCAACAACCGCCACCACCAAAGCAAGCGAAGCAACGACAGCCGCACAGACCGCAACGACCAAAGCGGGCGAGGCTTCCACGAGCGCAAGTACTGCGACCTCCGCAAAGGATACGGCGGTAAGCGCATCGCAGACGGCAACCACCAAAGCCACTGAAGCGACCACAGCGGCGGCAACTGCTACCAGTGCGGCAACCACAGCAACGACCGCAAAAGATGACGCTGTGAGCGCAAAAACAGCCGCTCAGACGGCGCAGACAGGTGCGGAGACAGCGGCGGCAAGTGTGAGTGCAAGCGCGGCGCAGATTGCCACAAATGCGGAGGATATTAGTCAGTTAAAGAGCGAATTAAGCGCTGTCGCAAAGGCGTGCTATAAAGTCGTTGCCATCAAAGGGGAATCTGCAAATGCTTCTGGAGTGCTTGTACCCTTTATCGCCAAAAATGGTGATTCCATTACAGCCGAATCTGCTGATGGTTCGAATTTTGATGTAGTCCAACTCAGATTTTATGACGCATCAAAAACATATATTGATTATTGGTCATTATCGTCAGGATACGGCAAATCAAGGACATTTACCTATAATAATGCGAAAGATGCGTGCTATGTCGGTATTACGACCGTAAATACAGCAAGTCCGAGCAATTATGTAGTAACAAATAATTCCAACATCTACGAGCAGGATCTGATCGCTCTTAGGGGCGAAATTAGCACACAGGAAACAGCATTAAGCGATTTGGAAAAAAACGCAGTTGTTAAAAACATAATCAACCGCTTCGACAAAACAACCATCACGGAGGGTTATTATTTATCGGCAAACGATGGAACCCTTGTCGGCAACTCGTCATTTTTTGCATCAGACTATATTGATGTTTCTGATTTGGAAAACATCATGTGCAGTGGAACACATATAGTGTGTTTTTACAAATCGGACAAAAGCTTTATTAGCGGACAAGGATTCAACACGGGATCGGCAGATGCGTCAATCGCCAAGCCGTCAAACGCAATTTTTATGCGATTTTCGGCATACAAAACATCGTTGGACTATGCCCAAATTGGGGCAAATATTAGCAGAGCAACGTATGTACCATATGGCAAATATACGCTACCCGATTTGATCGACACCAAACAGCAAATAGTAGTTGATGCGAGCGGGAATGGCGATTATACTTCGCTCACACTGGCACTGTTTGAAAATGTTGACAGCGGCATAGATATTGTGGTTAAGCCTGGGACTTATGACATTGTGGAAGAATATGTTGCTCTATTTGGGCAAACAGCTGTCAATAATATGGCAGATTCGGACAGTGCCACATTCAACGGCTTCCAGTATGGTGTAATTATCAGAAATAGAAAAATTACATTTGAACCGGGGTCGCACGTTGTTTGTGACTGGACTGGGCATACTGTAGATGGCACTCACAGGTTCAGTGCAATCAGAGTTGATTACAATGCTGAGATTGTCGGTCTCAATCTGGTAGCAACAGCGACTTTTTATGCGATACATGACGATTATGGTCTTGATGTGCCGTATACCGTAAAATATACAAATTGCAAAGTAGAGGGCATTAACCTTACGAACGCAAACTGTATCGGCGGAGGTTGTAAGAAGTATTCCAGACATATTTTGGACAATTGCTACTTTAATAATAATCTCACTGGGAGTGCTACAGTCCGATACCACAATACTAACGATACAGGTGCAGAGCCTGAGATCTATGTGAGCAACTGTTACTTTAACAACTGGTTCACGCCTAGATGGTACGGAGCACAGACGAGCAAGATGAAAGTGTATGTTAATAACTGCGAAGCGAGGTCTATACATAAGCTTGCAGAATCATCGAGTTTTAACGTAGACAACGTAGAACTGTATAAATGGTGCAATACAGAAACAAATCCAATCACTTAAAGCAATAGTTACTTGTACGGAAACCACACAAGCTGCATACAAGCTATGGAGACAGAAAATGACAATACCCATTAACAAAAACGAGCCGCACGAAGTAAGCGAAGTTATTTGCGTAAAATGCGGCAAACGTTGGATTTCAGTCAGACAGGTCGGAACACTGCTTAAAGACATTGACTGCCCCAATTGTGGCAAGGGATATGTCATTAAGACTGGGCAGGATTTAGACGCATAAGGGCACAATCTGGAGCGTCTTTCGGGGCGCTCCAAAATACCTTTCATGTTTGGATTGGTACATGTTATAATCGGTGCAGAACAACCACTATTAATAGCTGCTATAGAGGACATGCCAATGGATGAATTTGTGAGCAGGGTGGAGTACGACGAGAGGATGAAGAGAATCGAGGACGAGGACCGTCGTCAGAACCACCGTATTGATAAACTGGAAACTATCACTGACCAGATTGCGGACATGGCGGCTTCTATCAAAGCCATGGTCGTGACGATGCAGGCTATGCAGAAAGAGCAGGAAGAGCAGGGAAAGCGGCTCACGGACATTGAAAAGAAGCCCGCTGACAACTGGAACCAATTGATATACACAATTATAGCCATGATAGCGACAGCGGCAGTGACTTTACTGCTGAAAGGGGGTATTTGATGAACAAAGAATACTGGATCAGATGGGCGAAAGCGGCAGGCATCAGAGCATTAAAGACCGTCGCGCAGACGGCGGTAGCTCTGATCGGAACCAATGCAATCGGGGTGACGGACGTTGACTGGATCGGCGTGGCATCAGGTGCGGCTCTTGCGGGAGTTGTGTCGCTGCTTACGTCACTTGCTGGAATCCCGGAGGTGAGCGCGGATGATCAGAATTAATATTCCCGGTTTCAAGACGTCAGACCCGGGCGGGCCGCGCTGGGGTGATGCTCAGATAATCGACGATGGCAAGAATTTTGAAGTCATTGACGGCTATTGCGGCGCGGGAACTTCTCATCTTATTTCCCATCTAAAAGCAAGGGGTATTAAAAGCCCGTACTTGCACATTTCTCACGCACACTATGACCATTATTACGGGATACGGCAGATCATAAGAGACAGCTATTTTAAGCCCAAAGCCCTGTATTGTTATGATCCGTCATTTCTCGGTGACGTTTCGAACGACGTAAAAAGCGAAAAATCAACACTCCGAAGCATAATCTCAGAAGCAAAATCCAAAGGGATACAGGTTGTATATCTTAAAGACGGTGACAGACTTGTACATGGAGAAATCCGCATTAATGTCTTTTTAGAAAAGCCAAAGTGGACGGGGAACTCTGACGCTTATATCAATGACGGATCGCTCTGCTACTATTTCCCCGATATTCTGTACATGACATCCGGTGACGGGCCCGATGATATTGCGGAAACATGCAAGCGAAAAGGGATCAAGCCGGTATTAATTAAAATCCCGCATCATGGCAACGCTTGCCCGCGAACCCCTTCGACCTGGCTTAAAAAGAATGGCTGCATTTATTGTTGGGATAACGATTATTCGACCAAAATCACCGACTTCCTGCAGACAGGCCGAGAGGATTGTATTGCGGTTGGTATGCGGTATTTTAACTGCATCGGAGACCTCAACATGGTCGCATGTAACGGCAGAATGTACATATATAAGGGCGGACAGGCCATCAGCTACAAATGCCCGTACAATGGCAAGAGCACGCTCAAATCGGCGAATCTGACCATCATCAAGAAGGTGTTGGGCGGAAGTCTAGGGACTGGAGAGGCGCGGACCACAAATCTGCTTGACGCTGGATATTATCCACTTGGAGTGCAGAAACAGGTCAACGAGATAGTGAAGCTTGTGAAAGGATGAAACATGCTGAACGGAATTGATATTGCAAGTTATCAAAAGGGCATCAATCTCGGAGTGGTTCCGTGCGACTTCGTAATCATCAAAGCGACGCAGGGACTGAGTTACGTCAATCCCGACTTCGAGCGTGCATACAAGCAGGCCAAGAGTAACGGCAAACTGCTTGGAATTTACCACTATGCGAACGGAGCTGGCGCGGTCAAGGAAGCCGATTTCTTTATCAAAGTTGTCAGCAAACGCATCGGAGAAGCCATCCTCGTGCTTGATTGGGAGGGCGCGCAGAATCCGCAGTTTGGCAAATCAGATGTGTCGTACGTCAAGGCATTCTGTGATCGCGTGTATGACGAGACTGGTGTCCGACCGCTCGTCTACATGTCCAAATCCGTATGCCGTGCGCACGATTGGTCGAGCGTTGCCGGTAACTATGCGTTATGGGTCGCCCAGTACGCTAATAACAACACAACAGGCTACCAGTCGCACCCGTGGACGGATTCGCGCAGCTATGGCGCGTGGGATGCTCCTGTTATCTTCCAGTATTCCAGTAAAGGGCGGCTGAAGGGGTGGAGCGGAAATCTTGACCTTGATATTGCTTATCTGACTGCTGAACAGTGGAAAGCGTATGCGACGGGAAAACCACCCGAAAAAGCACAAACGCTCGAACCTGTCAAGGAAGTGGCACTTCCTGTTTTAAAACGCGGTTCCAAAGGCATCGCAGTCAAATGGATCCAGCTGGCACTCGGCGGCTTGACAGTCGATGGCGATTTCGGCTGGAAGACGCTGAACAAGGTTGTCGACTTTCAAAAGGCCCACGGCATCGAGGCAACAGGCATCGTTGATAATGTCACGTGGGCGAATATTGTTCATTATATGTGAGGAAAAAGTCACTGCATGCACACTTTTTTCATAGGGGCGGGACTTATGTTCCGCTCTTTTTTTTATTGGTTTGGCACGGAAATTGGCACAAATAGCAGAATACATGATGATTGAAATGTTTTGTGCGGGTTCGACCCCCGCTGCCGGCATAACAACACCCCGTAAATCGTCTGTTTAAGGCGGTCTGCGGGGCTTTTTCTATTGGTGCGGTTAATCGGCTTGAAATGAATTTTGGAACGCTGAGACGGCCTTCTGCGACATTTCCAAATGGATGTCATCGAGGGCATGGCGGTAGACTCGCTCCATAACAAACGGCGTGGTCCATCCACCCGCTCGAAGAACATAGGCGTCGGGGATGCTTTGAGCATGAAGAAAACTTGCGAAAAAATGACGGAGCGAATGGAAGGTGTACGGCGGATCAATTCCGAGTGACTGCTGACGCTTGATGAATCGTTTCGTGATGTTGTTCGGAGCCAGGTGCGTGATGTATCCTTTTTGGCGTATGCGTTCGGCGACATAGTGCGGGAGCAGTACGGTTCGGTTCGATGCGAGCGTTTTGGGCGCTTTAGTAATCCATTCTCCGAAATCATCCAGCACCATGTCCTTAGAGATGTGCAGATAATCACCGTCAAGGTCTTGGATCGTGAGCGCGGCAATCTCTCCACGGCGCAGACCCGCATAGGCTCCAAGTAGCACAGGAATTTCCAACTCAGTTTTTCGGAATATGGCAATAAGCCCCTGCACCTCCAACTCAGACGGCACCGCGATTTCCTTAGATTGTTTGTTGCGGAATTTCACCGAAAATTTTCGCCCAGTGGCGCTCTGTATCAAATTAACGTAATTTCGTTGAGTTTTTGGAGAGCTGATTGGCTTGATGATTGATTGAATATCTCTGTCCGTCAGGGAAAGACACCGCTTGTTTGCGACTTGCGGCGACCGTGCGCGGACGGTGCGCGCGATGCTGGAATAACCGCGGATGGTTGCGGGAGACAGGCTGTCGGAACGTTCGGAGATGAATGCGTCGATGGCGTCTGCGAGTTTGGGGTTCTCCATGTCTTCGTGGCACATCTCGGCAAATTCCGATGCGCGACGGATGGCGCGGTGTTTGTCGGGATCGGTGAAGGAATAACTCTTTCCGGAAACCATGACTCTGACGTTCCAATTTCCTGATTTGAGTTTGCGGGCTTTCATTTTATACCCTCCAATCTTTTGAGCATTTCCAAAACAAGGTGCACGTTATCATCACTCGCCTGCATGGCGAGTTGGATGAGTTCGGCTTGTTCGGATGTTATCTTTGTGGTCTTGCGTTCGCCGTCCACTTCCATAAGTGCACTTCTCTGCACACCGAAATATTCACATAGCATATCGATATTCTTCATTTTAGGCGTACGTGTTCCGTTCATCCATGCGGACAAAGTCGCCTTATTAATCTTCAAATCTCTTGCGACTTCCGCCTGCGTCTTTTGATGTTGCCACATTATGTTTCTCAAATTCCTTGCTACCACCTTCTTATATTCATCCTCTTTAATCATCTCCATTCCCTCCTCTATTTAATTATACGAAAAACGCAAAATTAATCTACAAATCGCATTGACAGTTTACAAAGCGTAGACTATAATGAGTTTGTTGTTGTTGATATTTCTTAATCGGAAAGGAGGAAAAATGCCTAAGATTACATTAAAAGCGGCTCGTGTAAATGCAGGCTATACGCAGGATACACTTGCTGAAAAACTCAAGGTTTCAAGGGCAACGGTGAACGCATGGGAGTGCGGAAGAACCGAGATGAAACCACATCATGTATTCGCTTTTTGCTATGCTACTGGCATAAGCGAGGATGATATTTTATTGCCTAAAAAGTCTACAGAATGTTGACACGGAGGTGAAGTTGAACGACTTAATTACAACCACAAAACAACTTCCAGACACTCTTCCAGAACTCACGCGGTTTGTGTTGGTGGGACGTGAAAAGCTCGCATCGGTACGCGCTGAGATTCGTGCAATCCAGAAGGTCGGACTTGCTAAAGAAGTACTGGAACAAAAGAAAGCAGAGGCGCAGGAAATTGCAGAACTGGTAACGCTTTCAGAGGTGCAAATCGGGCGGATGCTTAAAGAAGTTCCGAAGGCGACCAAAGAAAATGCAAAAAAACAAATTTCCCCACAGGACAAATTGATTAAGCCAAAAACTGAAACCGTTCGCGAATTGGGATTCACTCCAAAACAGACCTTTCAATTTCAGCAGATGGCCGACCATGAGGATATTGTTCACGAAGCCATTATGGATGCCCGCGAAAATGACGATGTTATTTCTCGCAACGCCGTAATGCAGAAAATCAGTGAGGCAAAGAAACCGCATGTCGCCAATAATTCAGGCGACAACGAATGGTATACCCCCGCTGAATATATTGAGGCGGCGCGTGAAGTAATGGGTAGCATCGACCTTGATCCCGCTTCCAACGAATACGCAAACAAAACCGTAAAGGCTTCCACATACTACACCGAAGAAACAAACGGATTAAATAAAGAATGGTTTGGAAACATTTGGATGAATCCGCCGTACTCTACCGCATTAATAAAAGAATTTGCTGAGAAATTATCAAATAGCACATTCAAGCAGGCAATTGTGCTTGTGAATAATGCGACTGATACGGCATGGTTCAAATTACTAATCCAACAAGCTAAAGCGGTTGTATTCACAACAGGGCGGATTCGTTTTGAAAAGCGTAATGGTTCAAAGGGCGCACCGTTGCAGGGGCAGGCGTTCATCTACTACGGCGACAATGTAGAAAAGTTCTTGGAGGTATTTGAAGCGTTCGGATGGGGCGCGACAGTATGAATAGTTATAACGATTTCACAAGGGGAACATTCCAGAATAATGATTACG
>Ga0310695_10003670_pt1 | contig 29669 bp, 25 predicted proteins | sample RumenRJG_04DNA_FD_203882 | JGI IMG/M metagenome (GOLD analysis project Ga0310695, IMG submission 203882) | Bovine rumen microbial communities from Lethbridge, Alberta, Canada - RJG_04 (v2) (version 2) | ecosystem: Host-associated > Mammals > Digestive system > Stomach > Rumen | place: Canada...
AACGATGAGGTGACTCCTGTTATACCTACTCAAAAAGACAAAATCAAAAAATTCGTAGGTGGGGATATCTCGATGTTACCTTATTATGAAAACATCAAGGCTAATTATCTTGACCACTCGGGCAAGAAGATTACTTCTCCTCTTGCTTTCTTCAAGGAAGAGGGGATGAATGCTATGCGCGTCAGATTGTTTGTCGACCCAAGTAAATATACGGGGGATGACAAGGTGAATATCTGTCAGGACTTGAATTATGTAAAAGCGCTCGGCAAACGTATCAAGGAGGCTGGATTTAAATTCATGCTCGACTTCCATTATAGTGACGGATGGGCTGACCCGGGAAAGCAGTGGACGCCGGATGCTTGGTCGAAACGGAATGATACAGAACTGCAAACTGAGATCTATAACTATACTTCTGAGGCGCTCAAGGAACTGAAAGCGGACGGAGCAGAACCTGACTTCATACAGACGGGTAACGAGATTAGCTATGGTATGCTTTGGGGCACTGAAGAGCAGGTAGGTGGAGATGATACGAATCGATGTTACCCTTCATCTAGTATGGCGAACTGGAACCGATTTGGTAACTTACTGAAACAGGCGATCAAGGCTTGTAGGGAGCAATGCAAAGACGCTAAGATTATCATCCATTGTGAACGTGTATCTACATCGCAACAGGCTGACAACAAAAATTATGCTGCTCTAAGTAACTTCTTCAACAAGATGAAGGGGTTTGGCATTGACTATGATATCATCGGACTAAGTTATTATCCTTATTTCCATGGAACCATCGGTGAACTGGATGGTGCTATATCTTTACTCGAAAAGAACTATGCCGATAAGGATATTATGCTCGTAGAAACGGGATATCCTTATGCTTGGGAAGTAGGCGGATCTACCTTTAATTACACAACTACTTATCCTTATTCGGATGCCGGTCAAAAGCAATTCACGGATGATCTTATCACGATGCTCAACAAACATAAGAAGGTGACTGGTCTCTTCTGGTGGTGGATGGAGTATAATGCTAAAGATACGAACCTAACGAACTGGTATAATGCGCCACTATTCGATAGTAATACGGGAAAGGCTACTTCTGCTCTATCGGAGCTCAAGAAGTTTATTACAAAATAATTTCTTTTCCATTCTCTAATATCAATATAAAAAAGAGGAGGACAAAGCCATTGTACTTTGCCCTCCTTGTCTTTATTACGGGGAATCCCAATCAGGATTACTTCTCCTGAGACAATTCTTCTATCTTGGCCTCAATCTTATTGATATCTACGGTAGACAGCACAACTTTATTTTGTTGATCCAAGATATAATAAGAAGGTATCCAGTTGATGTGATAATCCTTTGATGTCTGGGTTTCCTTCCATTTCTTCAGTTCTGACAACTCTAAAATATTACGCATTTTATAGGTTTCGTTGATGCACTTCGTCCAAGCATCCTTATTGGTGTCATAAGAAATACCTATAAAGACGACAGGGAGTTTAGATGTCTGTGATTTCTCTGCCAAGGCATTGACTTTAGGTAAATCACGGCGACAGTCAGGACACCAACTGGCCCAGAATTCGATGACCTTATAACTTGGAGCCATCTGATAAAGTTCATGTCGCTCGCCTTTCCAGTCTTTCAACACAAAGTTGGGTGCCTGCTCACCAGACTTCAATAAGTCTTTGGCATATACTACATCTGGATCTTCCTGACTTTCATTTGCATTCTGTGCAAAACTTCCCAAAGAAAACAGTGCTATCAAAGCACTAATAAATACCATTTTTTTCATCATATTATTGTTTATTAGTTTATATTGTTATTCCTCATCTTGACTGCCATCATCAGCGACCTTCTTCGGTCCTCTTACCTTATCCTTCAAAGTAAGTCCACTTTTGATTTCTATATTTATTCCATCACTAAGTCCGGTAATAACCTTGCGACGTTCATAAGTCTTTTTATCGCCATTGCCTTTTACGACATACACATAAGTTTGATTACCTTGAAACTCGATAGCGCTTTCCGGCACTGTAAGCACATGATTGGCTTGTGACAGCACGATCTCGGCATTAGCACTATATCCACTGCGGATGGTGGTGCCATTCAATCCACGTATAGCTGCCTTCACCTCAAACTGGTTCGTACCATTGCTTTCAATAGCCTTTGGGGATACATACTCCAGACTTGCTTCTAGTTTGGTATCCTGCAAGGCACCGATGGTAATCTTCATTGGCATACCTGTGACGAGCTTACCTACCTCTGTCTCATCAATATTGCCTCGGAATATCAAATCCTTCATATTAGCAACAGTTGCTATCGTAGTACCATCATTGAAGGTATTACTCAAGATTACCGTATTACCCAACTTCACAGGAACGTCGAGAATCAAACCACTAATCGTAGAACGTATCAACGTACTACTGCTGTTGGCATTGCTCTTGGAAACACCATCGCGTACCACCTCAAGATTATCTTCCGATGCTCTCACCTCTTCGAGTGCCTGCTTATAACTCTGATGAATCTTATCATATTCATCAGCACTTACCAATCCCTTGTCGAAGAGTATCTTCTCACGAGCATAGTCTACCTTTGCTTGTTTCACATTTACCTGTGCCAGTCGCAAACGAGATTCTGCACTGGATAGCTGTCCCATATCAGGGATGACCTTTACCTTGGCAATGATCTCACCAGCCTCAACCATATCACCGGCATGTTTATATAGTTCGGTGATGATACCGGAGATCTGTGGCTTCACATTGACTTCGTTGCGTGGTTCTATCTTACCCGTAACGATCGTGGTCTTCTTTAAGTCTTTGTAAGTAGGAGTAAACTCTTCATACTCCGTTGGCTTTGGTTGTGACTTGACCCAAAGGAAAACGAATGTTCCTATAAAGATAAGGGCTACAAGTGCTGCAATGATAATTTTGAAATATTTCTTCATAGTTGTATGTATTTATTTCTTCTTGTTATTCATCTCTCATGGCGTCTACCGGTTTGATGCTCATTGCACGGAATGCTGGGGCTAATCCTGCAAATACGCCCAACACACCGATAAATGCCGTGGCTGCAAGTGCTGTCCAGAACTGTACTTGGAAATGTGCGGTGAGGATGCCGTCGCTCGTGGTTCCCATCTCCAACATCTGTAGGATGATGACGGCAAAGAGGATGCCACTCATTCCCGCCACTATGGTAAGTACTATACTCTCGCTGATAATCTGGGAAAGTATCATCAGAGGGGTTGCTCCGATAGCACGACGGATACCGATCTCTGTGGTGCGCTCGCGAACTGTTACCATCATGATGTTGCTCACGCCAATGGCACCGGCCAACAGGGTTCCGATTCCTACCAATAATATCAGGAAGTTGACGCCCTTGAAGAGACTATCAACGACACCAAAGAGAAGTTCGGTGTTGAAAATGGATATTGCTTTTTCATCGGTAGGATCTACATGATGTTCTCTGCCGATTACGGCACGGATCTGTGGGGTCAACTTACTGATGGTGTTACCGGGTTTACAGGTCATACTTATCATATCAAGATCATTACCCATATTATATGCCTGTTGCATCACTGTAATCGGTATCACAATACTCGACTCCGTACTTCCATTTATCTGAATACCTCCGGAACTATAGTCAACACCTACAATACTGTAATATACGGAATCTACTCGGACTGATTGGCCACAAGGGTCACCTCCACCGGGGAACAAGGCTTTATAAACCTTTTTACCTAACACGCATACCTTGCGGTGTTGTGCTATATCCATTGCATTGAGGTATCGCCCATAATAGATCTTAGGCTCTGACACCTTTGCATATTCCGGAAGTAATCCCTTCACTGTGCAATCTGATTTACGATCTCCAACATAGGCTTTTCCATCCCATTTGGAGACAAGAGGAGAAACTACGTCTAATCCCGGTACTTGTGTTTTAAGACGCTCTACATCACCATAGTTCAAAATCCACTTTCGCCCTTTCCGGAATCCCGCATACGGTTTCGTGGTGGGTTGTCCCCATACCATACCGGAGTTGGTAGCAAAACCCTCGAAATTGCTCGTCAGCATTTCCTTGGTACCATTGCCACCACCGATGAGGAATACTAGCATGAAAACTCCCCAGAAGATACCGAACCCGGTAAGAAACGATCGCATCTTATTACGGGTCAGCGTATCTAATATCTCTTTATATGTATCTATATCTATCTTCATTATTCTGCCCTTAATGCTTCGATTGGTCTGATTTTAGCTGCTTTACGTGCAGGAAGTATTCCCGCGATGGTTCCCGCAATGATCATAACAAAGGTGGCTCCTATACAAGTTCCGAATCCTACTGTCGGGTCAACGAACAAAGTGGCCTTGAACAATCCGGAATCTATCACTTGATGACCGAGTGTGGCATCCATGTAAAGATTAGCCATCATCCCTAAAACCATTCCTATATATCCAAAGAATGTGGTTATAACGATACTCTCTGTAATGATAAGTCGGAGTATGCTTAGGGGCTTTGCTCCTATCGCCTTACGGATACCAAACTCTCGTGTGCGTTCCTTGACGGTTATCAACATGATATTTCCAACACCAACAACTCCACTCAACAGGGTAAGTAGTCCTATCACCCAAAGTGCTGTACGGATAATGGTATTACCTTGTTGCATCTGGAGCATCTGGGTGAATCCATTACTTATCCAAAGGGCGTCTTCATCGGTAGGGTCGGCACCATGCAACTTATTAATCGTTGCCTTATAGTTTTTCTCCCAGTCATCATTCTCTTTCTGTGAGTTTAGACCATGAAAGGTAAACACGAGATTACCAGCCTTGTCTCCTCTATTATATAAGGTTCGAATGGTATTATAAGCCGTATAGATAGTGTTCGACGACATACCATTCATCTTGTCTTCATAAAGGCCTACCACCTCAAACGACATATCACCGACATCAACATGTCTGCCAATGATGCCGTATATATTATTGTTGCCCATCAATTCCTTGGCCTGCGTATTGCTCATGACGAGAACTTTACGACGTTCTTGATTGTCGATTTCATTAATAAAACGACCGGCACACATATTCATCTTGTTGATCTGTCCATAGTTGGGATATACACCATCAAGGGAGGCACTAAGATAGTTTTCACCAAGAGTGAAGGTGAGACTGCTCTGCGAAATTTCCGCACCCATATCATCAACGACATCGCCAAACTTTTTCTTTGTGGTTCGAAAGTCTTCATCTCGCAATTCTATCTCTCTACCTTTATCATAGCCGTTATATGCCTTACTGGTATAACCACCATATACGGTCATCGAATTATCCACATTCGAATTGCCGTTCTTCTCGTTGGCGTTTATCAAGCCATTTCCCGCTCCCAGAAGGACGATAAGCATAAAGATACCCCAAGCCACGGAGAAGCCCGTAAGGGCGGTTCTCAATTTATTGTGACGAGCGGTCGACCAAATTTCTTCTATTAAGTCTTTCATAACTATTTCATAACGCCGTTGATACCAAATGGAGAAGCATGATGATCGAAATTCTCTTCGATGTTCTCGATGATACCATCCTTGATATGCACAATCTTATTGGTTTCATTAGCTACACCACTTTCATGGGTAACGACAATAATTGTCTTGTGCTCCTCTGCATTCAGTTTTTTTAGTAGTTGCATCACTTCTACACTCGTTTTACTATCGAGGGCACCAGTCGGCTCATCTGCAAGGATAATCTTCGGTTGAGTAATCAACGCACGGGCTATTGCCACACGTTGCTTTTGTCCACCGGACATCTCATTAGGATAATGCTCCGCCCAAGGCAACAAACCTAATCGATCGAGATAATCCAAAGCCATCTGGTGACGTTTCTTCCTGTTCACGCCTTGATAGAAAAGTGGTAATTCTACGTTCTCTACCGCAGTCTTGAAACCTATCAGGTTGAAACTCTGAAAGATAAAGCCTATCAGATGATTACGATACTCGGCAGCTTTCGTTTCACTGAGGTTCTTTATCAATGTATTATCAAGGATATATTCTCCTTCATCATAATTATCAAGAATTCCTAAGATGTTGAGTAAGGTAGACTTTCCTGATCCAGATGCCCCCATGATAGAGACAAACTCCCCCTCCTCGATATCCAGACTAATACCTTTCAGGACGTGTAGTGGTTGTGCACCAAAATATGTCTTATTGACATTGGATAGATGTAGTAAGCTCATCTTTAATATTACATTTAAGTTCTATATTCCGTTCTAACGTCAAAGTTTGATTGCAGTATTCCACTACAGCCGAACGATGAGTGATAAATATTATTGTTTTATTATTATCTGTCAATATGTTGCTCAAGAGTTCACGCTCTGTATCAGGATCCAAGGCACTGGTAGCCTCATCAAATATCAAGATACTACGATCGCGCAACAAACTTCGGGCTATCGCTATACGTTGTGCCTGTCCTTCACTAAGTCCTCCTCCACGCTCCGTACATAGTGTATCGAGACCTTGAGGCATATCAAAGACAAAGTCGGCACAACTCTCATGCAAGGCAGCACGCATCTCTTCATCACTAGCTGTAACCTTACCGAGTTTTAGATTATCTCGAATGGTACCACTCATCAATGTGTTGCCTTGCGGCACATACGATATATTACATCTATGAAGAGGTGTAAGTTGTTCGCTCTTCTCCTTCGGATGGTGACTATAGATTTCTATCGTTCCCGTCTGAGGTTTCAACAATGCCAAAAGTAATCGTACTAAGGTCGTCTTGCCTACTCCCGTCTCACCGAGAATTGCCGTACACGTACCTGGTTTGAAATCGAAAGACAGATTATGCAACACATCACCATCTTTCTCATTATATTGATAATTTACATTATTGAGCCGCAACCCCACAGGAGAAGGATATGCTATCGGCTCTCCTTGTCTCTCCAAAGGTGCTTCCTCTAACTCCATCAATCGTTCGGCGGCCGTAAACACACCAACAAAGGCTGGTATTAGTTTCATGAGATCACGAGCTGGTCCTTGTATTCTATTCACCAACTGTAAGAATGCTGTCATACCACCAAAGGTAAGACTGTGGGCACTCATACGCAAAGCTGCCCATAGAAAGGCTACAAGATAGCCTAAGGCAAAGCCTAGATTCAGGACAAGATTACTAAATACGGAAAACTTCGTACGTTCCACCACCTGCTGACGAAGTTGACTCTGAATATCTTCAAGACGTTCCACCATCATACTATCGTTCTCTAAGGTCTTGATCAACATACGATGCTGTATGGTCTCCTGTAGAATGCTCTGAACTTTGGAATCACTATTTCTCACATTACGGGTGAGTCTTCGCATCTGACCGACATATAGTTTACTCACGGAAAGGAAGATAGGAACCATAGCGACAACAATCAACGAAAGGCGCCAGTCCATTGAGAATAGATAAAAGAATGCTCCTAAAAACATGGCCAGCACACTTATCGTATTGGGGATGGTTTCGGTAAGAAATGTAACCACTTGGGCAACATCTTGTTCCAATCGATTGATCACATCACCAGAATGATGCGGGTTCTTGATATTCCATTCGCTACGAAGTATCCTGTCGAGCATTTTCTGCTGCATTCTGTTCTGAGCTTTTACTCCCAGTATGTTCTTGATCCACACCGAGGAAACATTCAAAGCAAAGGCCATCAGGATAAGAAGTCCGAAAAAACCTACTGCCCAGTATAGATTACCCTCAACGACACCGGATGCTACATCGATGGCATGCTTAACGGCCCATATTTCTCCAAGATGCACACCGACAAGCATCAAGCCGACAATGGCATTGAGAGCAGCCTGCAGACGGTTGCCTCTCCATGCACGCCAAAGCCATCTCATAAGATCTTTGGCTGTATACTTGAATTGCGGTATCTTGAATATATTCCGTAGTGTTGCTATCATGCCATTGGATAATAGGTTACGATACTCTTATACTTACTGTCTTTGATCGGCACCCCACATCAACTTCTCACGTAGTGTACTAAAATATCTTTGATTTTTCTGCTTTACGATCTTTATGGTATATGGTGCCTTACGAATGGTCAATTTGGTGCCTTCTGCAAGTTTTTCACTTCTTCCATCGATAGCACAAAGGAAATTATGGCTTCTCGACTCTACATCAAGGGTAATCTCAGAAGTGTCGTTGATGACGATAGGACGGATATTCAGACTATGCGGGGCAACAGGAGTGATACACAGGCTACCACTCTGTGGTACGATGATAGGTCCTCCATTCGAAAGGTTATAAGCTGTACTACCTGTTGGTGTTGCTATAATCAATCCATCTGCCTGATAGTTTACTAAGAATTCATTATTCACATAAGTACGAATAGAAATCATAGAAGCTGAATCGCGCTTCAATACAGCGATATCATTAAGCGCATAAGGGCTACATTCTATCTGTTCGCCATCTGTCTCCACCTGAATTACCGTATGATCTTCGAGAACATATTCACCGGCATATACCTTGTCGAGGGTTTCCTCTATCTCACTAGGAAGTACGTCTGCTAGAAACCCTAAGCGACCCATGTTCACACCAATGATCGGAATCTCCCTGTCGCCCACTCTACTCGCAGCCTTCAGGAATGTTCCGTCACCTCCCATCGAGATCACATAGTCAGCATTATCAAAGTCCACAGGCTCCACCAGAGCCTCAGCATCATGAGCCTCAAGATATTTCAGGATTCGATCTATATAAGGTAATGCCTCCTGCTTTTTATATTCGTTGCCAAATATAGCAAATTTCAGTTTCCTCGCTGACATATATTTTGCTAATTCAATTTTAATTCTTATATTTGCAAAAGTAGCGAATTATTTCGTAAAAAGTGACAATATACAATAAATTATGACTAAAATTTATGAATTTCTTGCCAATGGCTTCGAAGAAATCGAAGGTTTGGCTCCAGTAGATATCCTTCGCCGTGGAGGTATCGATATAAAAACCGTAAGTATTACCGGTAATGAATTTGTTGAAACTTCACATGGAATCACCGTTAAGGCTGATTTGAAATTTGAAGACGTTACTAACTTCGATGATGCAGACATGCTTCTTCTTCCGGGTGGTATGCCTGGCAGCACAAACCTGAACGCGCACGAAGGTGTACGCGAAGTTCTCGTTGAACATAATAAGAAAGGTAAACGTATCGGTGCTATATGTGCAGCCCCTATGGTTCTTGGAGGACTCGGACTACTCGAGGGTAAAAAGGCGACCTGTAGCCCTGGTTTCCAGAAATATCTTACCGGCGCAGAATACACTGGAGAATTATTCCAGGAAGACGGTAACATCATCACCGGTGAGGGACCAGCAGCGACTCTTCCTTATGCTTATCAGATTCTGTCTTACTTCATCGGAGAAACTGCCGTCAAAGAATTGCAGGTAAAGATGCAGTATGCTCATCTCATGTCTAAATAATAGATGGATTATATCATTATCACCGCTGGTGGCAAAGGGTTGCGCATGGGTTCAGATATTCCCAAACAGTTTTTGCCTGTAGGTGGACTGCCTATCCTTATGCGCACAATTCTGCGCTTTCGTAAGTATTCTAAGAATCTGAGGATCGTCCTCGTATTACCAAAGGCGCAGGAGGCATATTGGCAACAACTATGTCGGGAATATCATTTTAACGAAGACTACCAGATTGTAGATGGGGGGGCTACTCGCTTTCATTCTATACAAAATGGTTTATCTGTAATTCCTGACAATGAGATTGGTGTTGTTGGTGTACATGATGGCGTACGTCCTTTCCCAAGTATCGAGGTTATCGACAGATGCTATGAGACGGCTCGACAAAAGAAGACAGCCATTCCTGTAATACCGGCTGTAGAGTCTATCCGACATATCGACAACTCAGACGAGCAAGGCAATGTCTTATCACATAGCGTCATCCGTTCAGAATATCGGTTGGTACAGACACCACAATGCTTTGACATTCAATTGCTCAAAGCAGCGAACAGGCAGCCATATAGTGACAAGTTCACCGATGATGCATCGGTGGTAGAGGCATACGGAGAAAGCGTGACCATGGTAGAAGGAAATCGCGAAAATATAAAGATAACGACACCTTTCGATTTGAAAATAGCTGAAGTGTTAGCAGATGAATAGTATTCTCGACCAAGATATCATGTTTCTTCCTGGCGTTGGTCCGAAAAGAAAAGAGATTCTAAGTAAAGAACTTGGAATCAATACTTATCGTGACCTACTAGAATACTATCCTTATAAATATGTTGACAGAAGTCGTATCTATAAAATCGATGAGTTGTCAAACGATATGCCTTTTGTACAACTCAAAGGAAAGATTCTGAGTTTCGATGAGTTCGAGATGGGTCCGAGAAGCAAACGTATCGTCGCACACTTTTCGGATGGTCACGGAGTTGTCGACTTGGTATGGTTTCATGGAACGAAATGGGTTTACGAGAATTATAAACTGAATACGGAATATATCATATTCGGTAAGCCAACGGTTTACGCAGGTAGATATCAGTTTTCTCATCCTGAAATTGAGGATGCCAGCAAGCTCACGCTCTCGGAAATGGGTATGCAACCTTATTATATTACTACCGAGAAGATGAAGAAGATGGGATTGACTTCCCGGAGCATCGAGAAACTCACCAAAACATTGGTTGAGAAATTATCCTCTACTACACTTCAGGAAACACTTCCTGACTTTATCCTCAGACGTCTCCACCTAGTGAGCATAGACCAGGCTTTCCATGGAGTTCATTATCCCAAGAATGCTAACGAGATGAGGCATGCACGTCTTCGTCTGAAATTCGAAGAATTATTTTATGTACAACTGAATATCTTACGATATGCCAGCGACCAACGTCAACGGTATCGGGGATATATCTTTGAACATGTCGGCGACACTTTCAACACCTTCTACAAGAACAACCTACCTTTCGAACTCACAAATGCCCAGAAAAGAGTAATGCACGAGATTAGGGCTGACATGAATTCCGGCAAACAAATGAACCGTCTGCTTCAAGGGGACGTCGGTTCCGGAAAAACCTTGGTTGCTCTCATGTCGATGCTCATCGCCATCGACAATGGCTTTCAAGCCTGTATGATGGCCCCTACGGAAATTCTCGCAGAACAACATCTACAAACCATCAAAAAGTTCTTGCAGGGAATGAATGTACGTGTAGAACTGCTCACGGGCATTGTAAAAGGAAAGAAGCGTAAGGAGATACTCGAAGGATTGGCTGACGGAAGCGTACAGATACTCATCGGAACCCATGCCATCATCGAGGAGCAAGTGGTTTTTCATCATCTAGGACTGGCTGTCATCGATGAGCAGCATCGGTTTGGTGTAGCCCAGAGAGCCAAACTTTGGACGAAAAGCAGTAATCCTCCACACATCCTTGTCATGACGGCGACACCAATTCCAAGAACCTTAGCAATGACTATATATGGCGACTTGGATGTAAGTATCATCGACGAATTACCTCCTGGTCGCAAACCAATAGACACACGCCATTGCTACGACAATCAGGTAACAAGTCTCTATCAGAGCATACGCAATCAAATAAAAGCTGGCAGACAGGTATATATCGTTTTTCCACTGATTAAAGAAAGTGAAAAGAGTGACTTAAAAAACCTTGAAGAAGGTTATGAAACCCTTAAAGAAGTCTTCCCGAACATGAATTTAAGTAAGGTACATGGTAAGATGAAACCTGCTGAGAAGGAAGAAGAAATGCAAAAATTTGTAAAAGGGGAGACACAGATACTTGTTGCTACTACTGTCATCGAAGTTGGAGTAAACGTTCCAAATGCATCCGTCATGGTGATACTCGATGCACAACGTTTCGGTTTGTCCCAATTGCATCAATTAAGAGGCCGAGTAGGAAGAGGAGCCGATCAAAGCTATTGCATTCTTGTCACCAATCATAAGTTGAACGATGAGACTCGCAAACGCATCAACATCATGTGCGAAACCAACGATGGGTTCCGTATAGCCGAGGCAGACCTAAAGCTTAGAGGTCCTGGCGCACTCGATGGAACACAGCAAAGCGGTATCGCCTTTGACCTCAAAATTGCCGACATCGCCCGTGACGGCCAAATCATTCAATTGGCAAGAGATGAAGCGAAAAAGATTATCGACGACGATCCAAAATGTATAAAAGACACATATTCACTGCTTTGGAATCGACTGAAAGAATTAAGAAAAAGTAATATCGATTGGGCTGCAATTTCCTGATTGATAATGATTTCAATTGTGTTAATGGCAAATAAATTCTGTTAATAGTTTTCTTTTTTCGTTTTTTTTTATTATCTTTGTAACGATTTTAATAACTACGTTGGATTCTCGTATTATTCAAAGTAGTTTTTTCTTTGAGGAATTCTTAATTATTAATTCCTCATTTGAACTTAAACCTAACAGTGAGTATGAATTTGAAGAGATATATTAAGAAAATTAGCATCGTCGCGTTGTTTGCGTTAACAGTCTCGCCGTCTTTCGGCCAAGACCTATTAGCGCGACAAGCACCAGTAGACCGAAGAATGAGGGCACTCGATACGTTAGCCTTAAGATCTATAGAAATAAAAGAAAATCGAGAGAACCCTGCAGCTCAACTCTATGAAGACTTCAACAACCAATATGCACATCATGCAACTTCACTTCCATCACATTATCGTATCGACTTACGTCATTTTTGCATGCCTACTCCTAGTCGTGTTGTGACCAGTAACTTTGGTGCTCGCTGGGGTCGCCAACATAAAGGCCTTGATATTAAAGTTTATATTGGCGATACCATCCGTGCTGCCTTTGATGGCAAAGTTCGCGTCGTAAGATACGAAGGTCGTGGCTATGGTAAATATATCGTAATTCGTCACAACAATGGATTAGAAACGATCTATGGTCATCTCTCTAAACAGTTGGTAAGTGAAAACGAGGAGGTTCGCGCTGGCGATGTTATCGGTCTCGGTGGTAACACTGGAAGAAGTACAGGTTCTCATCTTCATTTTGAGACTCGTCTTTGTGGCGTTGCTCTCAACCCTGCTTTGTTCTTCGACTTCCGAAATCAGGATGTCACAGGGGATTTCTATAATTTCGATTTAGCTAATTATGAGAGAGAATCTGCAGAAGCAACTCGTGTACGTGGCAAGATCGGCAATGGTGGCTACACTCGTGATATGATTTATGGCGAAGTAGGACAAAGCGCAAACCGTGGTTCTTCTACATCAGGCGAACTACTTTATCATAAGGTAAAACCTGGAGAAACTCTTATTTCTATTGCCAAGAAGAGAGGGGTTTCCGTTGAACAGATCGTCCGACTAAGCAATTTAGGAAAAAATCCACAGATTCATGTTGGACAAATCTTGAGATACTCATAAATTCAGAGATTATTTAAGATTAAAATATATCAATAAAAAATAGGATGCATGATGATGCATCCTATTTTTTATTACTCCTTATTTCTTATATTGTAGATCTTTCTTTTCATACCATTTCTTCATCACATAGAAAGCCTTCTTGCGCTTACCCTGATCAGAGAACAACCCCTTTCGATTAAATCCCTTTTGTACCACGGGTTCCATGCGTCGAGGAGATCTAAAGTCTTTCAGCACCCATGGAGTAGTACCAGCCAATCCTTCTATTTTATCAAGCATTGCCAAATTTTGAACATATAGATTCTCCTGGAATTCCTCCGTCCATCGTTTTTCTTTATCCCCATGAAATCCTGCGACAGCACCACCACCAAACTCACTGATAATAACCGGTTTGTTATAAGGAATCTCCCACTTCATCTTAGGAGCATCATTAACATCGCGATACCAACCGATATATTGATTAAAACTAACCACATCAACATATTTACTCATGTTATCATGCAATCGGTTCACATAATTACTTGCCCCCGTCACCTCCATAGCCATAGAGATCAGTCGAGTACTATCCTGAGTACGCGCATATTGAGCCAATCTCGAAAGGAAATTGTCGCGAGCATCACTATGAGGAGTTTCATTGGCTATCGACCATATTATCACATTAGCACGGTTCTTGTCACGGGCTATCATATCTGTCAACTGACGCTTGGCACAAGCAAAAGTCTTCTTATTTGTCCAGTCGATAGTCCAATAGCAAGGTAGTTCTTCCCAAAGAAGTATACCTTGTCGCTCTGCTTCACGAATGGCATGCTCATTATGTGGATAATGCGCCAAACGCATGAAGTTACATCCTAGATCTTTAGCCCAACTAATCAACGTATCGGCATCCTCTGCCGAATTACATCGACGACTCGTATAAGCAGTTTCTTCATGACAGGATACTCCTTTCAAGAAAATCGGTTTACCATTCAACAAGATTTGTTTACCTCGTGTCTCTATCGTTCTAAAACCGATCTCATCTTTTACCGTGTCATCCTCCATTGTCAGATTCACCCGATACAACTTTGGATTTTTCGGACTCCATAACACAGGTTTGATACGCAAAGAAACTGATGAGACACCATTCTCATCAGTTGTCATCTGCTTGTTTACTTTTAATTCCGGTATCGACAGAACAACTTTCTTTCCAGCACAGGATTTATTCAATCGCACATTCACGTCAACCGTTTTACGATCACCCTTACGCAACTGGACAAAATAATCATCGATATAAATTTGTGGAACAGAAACCATCATCACATCACGAGTGATACCGCCATAATTCCACCAGTCGAAGATCTGCGTCGGTATATTCTCCTTTCTTCGCACATTGTTGACCATGACAACGACTGTATTTTCACCTTTCTTCACAGCATCTGAAACATCAAAGCAAAAAGGAGTGAATCCACCTTCGTGCTCTCCAGCCTTCTTACCATTCACCCATACACGGGTCATATAATTTGATGCTGCAAAATAGAGCAAAGCCCTACGTCCTGTCTGTGGTGTCCACTGAAATTTCTTCCGATACCAGACAGTCCCTTCATACCAGAACAACTTTTCGTCTTGTGTATTCCAGTCACCAGGAACATCCAAGGTTTCACTCTTGTCGAAATTATATTCTACTAAATCAGACGGATGATTTGCTTTAGCATCCAAGAAGAATCCCCAAGGGGTAGGATTCATCCGATAATCATAATATCCTATATTCTGTTGGTCAATGATATAATTCCATTTTCCATTCAGCGACAACACATCACGAGCATACACATTCATAGGGGCGGCAACTTCCTCTATTGCCATCATGTCAACACATGCTGTCATAGACAACATGAACAATAAAAGTTTTCTTTTCATGGATTTTCTTAGACTCTTTATTTCTAGTTATTTCTTTATCAGCGATCGCAAGACAAACCATATGTGCATCATAACGGTGGTAATCCATCCATAATGACTTTGCATCACCCGAAAGCGTTCTTCCAGTGAAGCACGGTGGTTCTTTATCGACATCCCACCATCCAGATAATTTGTAAATACATGATGAACATATTTGAGTTTCAAGTTTCTCTCCTTGCATACTTTCATGATGCGGATACACCAATCTACATCTGCAGAATATCTGTAATTGGTGTTATAAAGCACGTCCTTAGCAATATTAGTCTGAGCATAAAAAGACTGATGGCATACCAACATACCATACTTGAACGACCTCCAGCTCAATTTTTCTGGTGGCGTCAACCGACGATGGCGCAGAAAATGACCATCTTCATCTACAATATCAGTATCACCATAGATTACACCAGGAAGCGCCTCTCCATCACCGATAGAATTTGCGATCACCTCCAGAGTATCAGAGGCAGGAAATACATCTCCGGCATTAAGGAATACAAGATATGTACCTGTTGCTTTCTTTATCGCCTTATTCATTGCAAAATAAAGTCCACCATCAGGTTCTGAACTGATAACAATCTGATGACGGGTTTCCCTCTGCTTATCTTCATGAAGATATTCGTCTACCATGTCCATTGTATGGTCTTCTGAAGCACCATCCAATATGATATGTTCAACATAAGGATAAGTCTGCTCAAGTACACTATGAAGTGTACGTTTAAGCACAGACTCAGCATTATAGGTACAGGTAATAATGCTAAAAGTTATCATATATTGTAATTTTTAAAGGCAAGGGCCTGATTGTATACTTCGATATAACGCATGGCTACTGCATGTTGTGAATAAGTTTGGACAACCTTTTTCAAACAGTTTTTGCTAAGTTGTTCGGCATCAGTTTCATCCAAAACCCAGTGAATACCATGGGCCAAGTCATCCGACTTCATATATTGGGCTACATACCCATTCTTTTGGTGATCGATCATTTCCGGGATACCTCCGGTCTTAAATCCAACACAAGGCACACCACAGGCCATCGCTTCCATAATGGTATTCGGAAGATTATCCTCGAGAGACGGCAATACGAAAACATCTGCAGAGTTATAAACGCATACGATTTTCTTATCGTCATTGACGAAGCCTAGTGGATATACCGGTAAAGGAAGACGTTCTGCGACATCTTCAGAGTGTCCTCCCAGAATTGCGATACAGGTATTGTCCTTATAAGAAGGATCATTCTTCACTAAAATATTCATGGCCTCAACGAAATACTCCATACCTTTACGTTCATCCGTCACCTTCTGTGATACGAAGAGAATAACTCGTTTATCCTCAGGAAGACCGGCACAGAGTCGTGCTTCTTTCTTATCATGTTGACAATAAATACGTGTATCAATAGGGTTAGGAATATTGGTAAGACGATGTCCTACAAGTAACGCACTATTCTTAGCCTCATCCTGCAGCCATCTGCTACAAGCCACAAAATGTATGTTAGCATCCTTATAGAGATTTTGTTTGCTTTTAAATACCTGAGCAGATATATCCTTCTTAGAGCCACCACCCGGCAACAACGGACATTGTCCGCAACCCGAAGCATATCGCTTACACTTGCGAGAGTAATGACAGATACCCGTCGCATTCCATAAATCATGCATCGTCCAGACGATAGGTTTACCACTTTTTAGAATTTTTCGGATACCGGAAAGAGACAGCATACCTTGGTTAATCCATGAGAGATGAATGATATCAGCCTCTTGGAATTCAGGAAGAGACGTTATATCATTTCCGGAATTGGCAAGATCTATCTCCCATAGATGATTCTTCGAGAAATGCAGATGCCAAAATATACACCAACGTTCCCAAAGAAAATGAAACTGCGTTTTCAAACTGCATTTCAATCCCACAACGGTAATATCATCAGTGATTTTATCACGTACTAGCATCTTGGCTTTGACACCATTATTATTTAAGGCATCCATCAAGCGATTGGCAGCAACCGCTGCTCCACCTGTTTTCTCTGATGTGTTTATTATCAATACTCGCATAATGCAAAGATAAAGCAAATCAAAGATAATACAAAATAAATTGATACTAATTTGTAAAGTTATATAAAAAACATGCTGCAACTCTCAACGAGCTGCAGCATATCATTATGTTTAACTTTCATTTATTTCTTAACAAAAGATAGTCTCACGACTCTCTTTGTCAACCTGTTAAACAATCATGTTTATTTACCTTAAAACCTAATAACTAAAAACCTAAAAATCTATTTATTACTACTAACCTAAACAATCTATTAACCTTTTGATGATGCAAAGGTACGTTATGATTCTGAAAGTAGCAACAGTTCTTTTATCTTTTTGGTCAAATCCTATGCTTTCTTGACCTATATCAAAACATTGTGTCCGCACACAACGAATAAAAACCACATAATTGATATAAATCAACTCTTTTCGATCAAACAGACCGCATAGGCGGAAATTCCCTCTTGTCTTCCTGTAAAACCTAATTTTTCTGTTGTCGTTGCTTTGATACTTATATTATCGACATCTGTTTCCAAGACTTTTGCCAAGCATTCTTTCATTTCCGGAACATGAGGATTCAATTTTGGACGTTCTGCACAGACCGTAGCATCAATATTACCAAGTTCGAATCCTTTTGCACGAACCAGTTCCATCGTTTTCTTCAGAAGAATCTTTGAATCGATATCTAGTGTTGATTCTGCCGTATCCGGAAAATGATAACCTATATCGCGCAAATTCGCTGCACCAAGAAGTGCATCACATATTGCATGTATCAGTACATCGGCATCACTATGTCCTAACAATCCAAGGGTATGTTCTATCTTGATTCCGCCCAACCACAAGTCTCTACCTTCTACGAGCTTATGAACATCATAGCCCATTCCTACTCTAATCTTCATATATTTTATTTTCGCTTAAACAAATCTTTAATTCCGTCCATATCAAAGGTAAGGGTAAAACGCATCGTCTGGTCAAGAGGATTACTCTTGGCTGTTGCGATAACATATCCTGCATCCAACGAGAATACATTCATCTTGAAACCGGCACCTACCGTGAAATATTTGCGATTTCCCTTGTTCTCGCTCTCGTGATGATAACCGGCACGAACCGAAAATTTATCGTTATAGGTATATTCACCACCTACACTCCAGTTTACTTCCTGCATCTCTTCTTTAAATCCACCAGGTGCATCCGTAAAACTCTTGAACATTCCACTGATACTTGACACATCGTAGTAGTCTTTCTGCTTACGCACTTCGAAATCTTCATCACTTTCTCCGTCTTTCTTCTGTGGATAAGTAGGTACAAGTAATTTATTGGCGTCTGCTGCTATCGTGAATTTATTATATTCATCAATAGGTACCATGAGGGATGCTCCCAAACGAAGATTCGTTGGGATAAACTCACTGTTATCGTCACCGCCAAAGGTTATCTTGGAACCAATATTCGATACATTGAGTCCGACACCCAACTGGCATTCACGCTGCCCTATATTGATATAGTTTTGATAATAGGCCGCTATATCCGCAGCGAACGCATTTCCCGGAGTAGTCTCCTCGGTATAGTCGTAAGTAAGGTCTGAATGTATCCATCTCACTGCTGCTGCAATAGAGAATTTTTCGCTAAGCATCAGGGAATAGGCAACATCAAACGACATCTCATAAGGACGAATCGTCATATCATTACTCCCTGAGACATCGCTGCTGGTATACACCTCACCCAAAGAGAAATAGCGTAAAGAACCAGACACGGCACTATAATCACCTATGCGATAATATCCTGCAAGATATGCTAAATCCATATCATTTACAAGTTGTCGCAACCACGGGGTGTAGTTGAGTGCAACTCCTGCACGGGAAATGGCAAAAGGATACTTTGCCGGATTCCAATACTGTGAGTTCACATCCGGATCGGTAGCTGCACCGATGTCACCCATTGCACCGCCTCGCGCATCCGGGGCTATCGTCTGTGATGTCACCGAAGTATGAACCGGGTTGAACATACTATTCTTGTCCTGAGCCGAAACTGTCAGTGATATCACTGTCAGTAGACTGGAGATCATTATTTTCATGGATCTGTTCATATACTAAATAAACGCTGTTTATACTTAGTTATTGCTGATTACGATCAATTTCTTAGCTTTAGAAACTTCATTGCTACCATCTGAAGCGATCTTGGCACGATAGAGATATACTCCGGTCCCCAATCTTCGTCCTCCATCCGTTGTCAAATCCCAATCCACGGTATAAGCCGTTGTCGTTGGAACGCCACTCTCATGATGTTTCCAGAGAAGTCTGCCTGCGAGATCAAATACTTCGAGGGTCACCTCCATATTACTTCCCGTTCGATCATGATTAATGATAAACGTTGTGGAGGTCTTGACCGGATTATTCGTCGTAGAGACATCGAAAAGGGTTGGTTGCAGACCATTTACGACATTAAAGTCTAATGTGGATATTGATGAATTATTCTGTACATCCCATGCTCTGAACTGTAAGGTATGGCGACCAGGGGCAAGTTGTGGTATTGAAAAGAATGTTTTTCCCGAAGTATAACTTCCGAAATCATACGTGAAATGATCATTCAGCACATAAGTTTTCGACATATCACCATCAATGATAAGTATCAAATCGTGCCCGATACCATTACCAGCTGCATTGATTCCCTGACGGTCTGACAGTTCAGCGACAAAGTATGGTGTAGGGTTCACATCACCTCCATTCACAAAAGAACGACTGTTCAGATAGCAATAGATAGATGGGCCGACAGAATCGTTGTCTATCTGTTCGCCTTCTCCGAAATTGAACTTTTCGTAATATCCATGAGCGGACATACTATGGTCTGCGTTCACGGCATACACATTTATCAAACCTGGATCTTTTGAATAGTTGATATCCTTAGGTACTGCAAAAGTAAACTCGAAACGACCGCTCTTGATGCTATCCGTACCTTGATATAAAGTTTTGGTCCTATCATAATACGTGAAACGTTCACTTGCTTCGGTCGCATCATTCAATTTACAGGTTACCAACTCCTTAGAATCTCGAACCGCCATCGTGACGATTCCGTCAAAATTATCATCATTCTCTATATGTCCGGAGACCTTAGCTATAGTACCAGCCTTTAGCATCAGCAGACTGTCTATAGCATCCACATCTATACCATTCACGCTATCTATCTTGATGGTACGCGAAGGTAAGTTCAAGGCCAGCGCAGGATCACCTAACAAAGAATACTGCAATCGATTCTCGGAGCGATCACCCCCAAACGGGCCTCCTTGTGCCAGCGTATTCTGGGCTAACCGATGGGCTTCACCTATTGTCATCGGTTTCCCGTTACTATCATGACTCAGCACATAATACAGGAATGCTCGGTTCATATACTTGTTCAGGTTAGCATATACCGTTCGTGTCGTTCCGTAGAAAGCCACAGAACCGCCATCCTTATTCAACAAGCACTTTTCCCCGATTGTTTCCGAGGTTCCGTCAAACGGCATGATGTCACACGAAGCTGTAACCCATAATGGTAGATTCTTATTTTTAAACTCAGAGAAATCAGAAATACGAAGTATTGTCTCGTGCGAGAGTTGTATCTCACTACCATGCCCCGCATAATCCATGACCAAGGCACCACCCGCTTGTTGCTGCTTTAGAATTCTAGTCACTTCCGGATAAGTGTTACCCGTAGATGATGTCTCACGGGTATAGGCATCCCACATGACTTTCTTTGTCACATACCCAGGATAGAAAGAAGAGATCATGTCAGCAGTGGCATTTTCATCTGCCATGTGCAAATTCTCATTACCATCATCTCCCATAAACATGATTTCATTCTGCCAGTTTCCTGCATTTTTGTTATTACCATAATTGATGATCTTATCTACCACAGCCTTGGCATCACTGGCATTCACCGTAGGTATACGCCCTACAGCAACATCCAGTAGTTCCGTCGTCGGACTTTTTCCTTCTCCATCATCAAGAAGTCCTATCCAACTATCGTCCACATAGCATATCACCTCATTATATGAGTTTTCACTTTCATAGCATAACAGATAATCATCGGCATTCAACTGATGACAGTCACTGGTGAGCATACGGTTATCCCACACGCAATCACCAAGTAGCAACAGATATTTCGGCATCTTATGCTCGTCTCCTTCAGCTCTGTCATAGAGCATTTTAAGGTATCTACGATATGCATTGACATCCGGTGTACCACTGGAGAATTCATTATAGAGTTCATCTGCTGCTACGATGTTCACACTCAAGGAGTCATGACTTTCGTGGAAAGCCTTGAGACGTTGTGCCTGCGTCAAGAGTTTCTGCGAAGTCGGAATGATGATGACCATATTAGCTTGGGCATCGGCATGATGATTTTGATTGGTTATATTATAAACGTATTCTGGAGTTGACCGGACAGATGACAGATTCGGTGCCGGCAGGGGCTTGTCCACAGACATACTCACATAGTCGAGACGGATAGGACCGCCCGACTCGTTTTTGATAAGTATCGTATCACTAGTCGACAAACGGTCTATATCATAGATTGCAGAGGCTTCATTAGCCTTATCATAAGAAGACAGTTTTATCTTCAACTGGCCTCGGCACGTACCATTCACCCAAACAGAGGATGTATTCTCCGAACTGGCTGTAATCTTCACATATAGTTTACCGCTATTAGCACCTTGGGGATTAGCAAAGACAATTTGCTTGTTCCGTCCACTGGTGATTTCTTCTGGGTCGAAGAGATTTCTTCCACCATGATACCAACTATACCCATCTACTTCATACAAATGATGATAATCATTCGGGGATGGATAGAAACTTTGCAGAAAGTCTACAGAATCGATCTTCAGAGAGGGTTCTTCGCTTTGTGTAATCAGATAGTAACCATAGTTTGAATATGGGTTTCGTGTTCGTATGGTTGTCGTATTGTCCGACCAACTTACAGGCCCTTGGGCATAAAATAGATGTTTACCTCCTATCACACACTGTGCAACTTCTTTCAGGTCATCATGACTTGCGAGATAACCTCCGTCTAATTTTTCTGGTTGTAGAGCACCACCATATCCATAGATTTTCACCTTATTAATATCTGTAAACCCAGCCCGTCGGATGATATCCTCCGTCAACTGATACACACCGGTAGACGGCACACGGATCTTGGCCCAGTTTCCTGTGGCAAGAACCGAAGACGGAGCATAACGCTGCTGCAAAGACGAAGCACGGGTAACAGAATACAACTTGCTGACAGAACGAGACTTCGCCTTAGCCTCTACACGAAGCATGAAACTAACAAGGATCTGATATCTGTTATTACGAAACACATAAGGACAAAAACTAACAACAAGTGAACCTTGTTGTCGATTCGTTGCCAACTGAGGTACAACAGATGGCAACTCGGGCAAAGGAGCACCCGATATATGGTTATAAGCAGCAACATCCGAGGCTTCCATCTCTATGAATTCCGGATAGGCCAAACTCACCGTATAAATAGAATCCCTCCAATCACCGGCAAGTGGGATGGAATAGGTAAACTGAGGCAGAATGGAGTCGGCTCTAACCTGACTTGCTGTCAAGTTAAAGAATACCTTCCTCTCCGCATGAGCAGAGACACTAAGAAGCAGAAGGAATGTTACACAACTCCAAAGTAGCCTCCTCACCATATTTTATTTACATTCAAAGTCAAGAACCTTTTGGTCACCCAGATAGCCTTCAAGATGGTCATCGATCTGTACCGGTCCACACCCCGTCGGGCATCCCGTATAGAGTAAGTCACCCGTTTTCAACGTGAAGAAACGACTGATATATTCAATGATCTCATCTATCTTAAAAAGCATATCAGCAGTACATCCAGTCTGCACGGTCTTTCCATTGATGTCCAGATGGAAGTTAAGAGCCTGTACATCGCGTATCTTTTCCACCTCTATCCAGTCACCTATCGCCGCAGAATTATCAAATCCCTTAGCAACCTCCCATGGACGACCAGCAGCTTTAAACTTAGCCTGCATCTCCCGGGCCGTAAAATCAATTCCTACAGTGACAGCGTCATAATAACGCGAAGCAAAGCGTGCAGGTACCGACTTACCAAGTTTGTTGATTCGCACCACCACCTCAGTCTCATACTCGATGCGTCCCATATCATCAGGGATAAAGAACGGATGATGATCTTTGAGCAGTGCCGTTTCCGGTTTCATGAAAATTACCGGTTCTTCTGGTTTTAATAACGAACCATGGAGCGCTTTATTGTGCTCCAGATAGTTCAATCCAATAGCAAAGATTTTCATATTAAAAAAATGAGCGTCTGCTCTTCTTGCGAAAAACAGACGCCCCCTATTTGGTTTTTACTAATTCTGGAATTAGTCAGCAGAGAGGCTGAAACGCTTGTAAGCAACAACCTTCAAATCCTTACTCTGCTCCTGAAGCCACTGAGCAACAGTCTTCTTGTCGCCGTCGCCAAACTGGAACTCCTGATCAACAAGGCAGTTCTCCTTGAAGAACTTAGCCATACGACCCTTAGCGATATTCTGGATCATCTGCTCAGGAAGATTTGCAGCCTTCTCAGCAGCAACAGTCTTTCTGATCTCGCGAGCCTGCTCAGCCTGCTCAGCAGTAATCCAACCCTTCTTCATGTTAGACTCGATATGATCCTCAGAGTCTACGTGAGCTGGGTTGATACCAGCCTTACGGATAGCAGCAACAACAGCCTTCTCAACCTGCTCTTCCTTAGTCTTCTCGATAGCAACACGAAGTTCCTCATCCTTTACAGACTGAGCAACAGAAGCCTCATCAAGAGCAACTGGTTTCATAGCAGCAACCTGCATAGCAACCTTATGAGCAGCCTCCTCGTTGTTCTCGTTCAAAAGAACCATAGTAGCGAGAGTGTGCTTACCCATGTGATCGTATACAGATACGTTCTCACCCTCCAAGAAGTTGTAGCCATCAAGCTCCATCTTCTCACCGGTAACACCAGAGCGATGCTTTACAGCAGTCTCAGCGTCATCGCCGTTAGCGAGCTTAAGAGCCTTAACCTCGTCAAGGTTCTGGCACTTGTTAGCGATAGCAGCGTCAAGGATTTCCTGAACCATTGCGATGAAGTCTTTACCAGCAGCAACGAAATCAGTCTCACACTTAACAGCAACCATTGCTGCGAAATTGTCTACCTTCTTTACGAGGACACAACCATTAGAAGTCTCACGGTCAGAACGCTTTGCAGCGATAGCAAGACCACGCTCACGAACGAGCTCGATTGCCTTATTAATATCACCATCAGCCTCAGTCAGCGCCTTCTTACAGTCAGCAAGACCAGCACCTGTCATCTTACGAAGCTTCTGGATATCAGCTATAGATACAGCCATAATATAGTTTCCTTATTTTTTATTAATTAAAAATTACTCAGCAGTAGCCTCTGCCTGTGCAGCCTTGCGAGCACGCTTAGGTTTTGCGTCAGCAGCAACTTCCTTCTGCTCAGCAGCAGCCTTCTCATCAGCCTTCTCAGCCTTACGCTCCTCGAGACCCTCAGCGATTGCACCGCAAACAGCAGAAAGGATAACCTCGATAGAATCCTTAGCGTCATCGTTAGCAGGGATGATGTAATCTACGTTCTTAGGATCAGAGTTTGTATCTACGATAGCAAATACAGGGATACCAAGACGATTAGCCTCCTTAACAGCGATGTGCTCCTTCATTACGTCGATAACGAAGAGTGCGCTTGGAAGACGAGTAAGGTCAGCGATAGAACCAAGGTTCTTCTCCAACTTAGCACGCTGACGGCTGATCTGAAGCAGCTCGCGCTTAGAAAGGTTAGAGAATGTACCGTCATTCATCAGCTTATCGATGTTTGCCATTTTCTTAACAGCCTTACGAATAGTAGGGAAGTTAGTGAGCATACCACCTGGCCAGCGCTCAATAACATAAGGCATATTAACAGAAGCAGCCTTTTCAGCTACAACGTCCTTAGCCTGTTTTTTAGTAGCGACAAACAATACCTTTTTGCCTAACTTTGCGATACCCTTAAGAGCCTCAGCAGCCTCGTCAATCTTAGCTACAGTCTTGTTAAGGTCGATAATATGAATACCATTACGCTCCATGAAGATGTAAGGAGCCATTGCTGGATTCCATTTACGCTTGAGGTGACCGAAGTGGCAACCTGCCTGCAATAATTGGTCAAAATTTGTTCTTGACATTTCTTTTTCTTTTTTAAATTGTTTACTTTCTTTTTAATTCTTGTTAGAATCAGCCCATAAGTAATCCCATCAGGAAGTCTTATAGGTTTAGATACTAAACTGGTAGTCCAGTGATTAACGCTTACTGAACTGGAAGCGACGACGAGCCTTAGGCTGACCTGGTTTCTTACGCTCAACAGCACGGCTATCACGAGTCAGGAATCCTGCATCCTTAAGAGCCTTCTTGTCTTCAGCGTTGATCTTAACGAGGGCACGAGCAATAGCAAGGCGAAGAGCCTGGCTCTGGCCAGTGAAACCACCACCGTCAAGGTTAGCCTTAATATCATACTTACCCTCAGCCTCGAGCAACTGTAAAGGCTGCTTTACAACATAGCGAAGAATTGCTGATGGGAAGAATGTCTCGATATCTTTTTTATTAATTGTGATCTTGCCGGTACCCTCTGTCAGGTATACACGAGCTACAGCGCTCTTACGGCGACCAATTGCATTAATTACTTCCATTTCTAAAATTACTTATACTGGTTAATATCAATTGACTTTGGCTTCTGAGCTTCCTTATTGTGCTCAGCACCATCGAAAACATAAAGGTTGTTCATCAAAGAACGACCCAGAGGGCCCTTTGGCAACATACCCTTAACAGCGTGACGAATAATCTTGTCGATACCGTTCTTGCGAGTACGGAGCTCAGCAGGAGTATTGAAACGCTGACCACCTGGATAACCAGTATAACGTGTGTAAACCTTATCTGTTTCCTTCTTACCTGAGAAAACTACCTTAGCGGCATTGATAATGATTACATTGTCTCCACAATCTACGTTAGGTGTGAAGTTTGGTTTGTACTTTCCGCGGAGCAGCTTTGCAACTTTTGAGCAGAGGCGACCTACAATCTGATCGCTGGCGTCAACTACGACCCACTCTTTCTGAGCTGTTTCCTTATTTGCGGAAATAGTCTTGTAACTTAAAGTGTCCATTTTAAAATTTAATTTTACTACTAAAAAACTAATTGATTACATTCTGTCGAATCTTACAGAGACCTCGCGGCGCCTCCAGTCTAAAAGAGACCATCCACAGCATTACTCTCTGCAGCTTCACCGATTCACTAACCGCATTTCTCGGCCAGAAGAAATACTATTAACACGGCTCAGCGCGAAGGCTTCTAAGCGTAGACCCTCACAATTCGGTGTGCAAAGATACATATTTTATTTAAAACGAGCATCATCACAGTCCTCTCAGAATGACCATTTTATAGATTATTAACTATATTACAAATTATTAACTGTCAGATTTCAACAATAATTAAACTTTACCACGGAATTGTTAAAGAGGAAATGTTTCTATTATTACTCCATCTAGCACAAATAAGAGTCGCTATATCCCTCAAAAATATGAAAAATCATCCTCCAAAAGATTAGCTTTCTGAACGAAGTTAACTTCATCAGCTTACGCAGTTAACTTCGTAAGCTGATGTGAATAGATATGTAGCCTTACACAGTTAACTTCACAAGGCTACAAATTCGACAATATCGAAGACAAAGTCATTCAGCAAATTCGCAACTACCTGATAATCTGACCATTATAATTTTTCATAATCCTAATATTTGAAAATAATCCATCATTAATTCTGAATTTGCGAATTATGGGCCTCTTTTATCGGTTGGGAATTAAGGAATATAAACCTATCTTAACTATTCACGAACTCAACTTACGCAATGATTCCTTTCTACTTCCTGAGCCAATAATTAATAATGTATGGCGATTGGTCAAGATATATATGCAAGAGGTAATTTTAAGACAAAGATATCAAATAATGTATCTACAGGATTAAGTTTATTATAAAACATGATTTACTCTCAAAAAAGTAGTCTTATTTTGACATCGCCACAAGTCGCCACATCATCACTACAACTTCGCTACACTTTTTAAGGGTGTTTTTTTTGAGGTTGAATCGTTGATTATCAGCGTCGATACATTCCGCTACAGGTTTAAGGTCATGTAAAGGGGGCTGAGATTCTTGAAAAATTGAGACAGAAGAAGTTTAAAGAGAAAACAGCTCTGAATATCGGTTGCTAAATGCCACTGAAATAAGAGGTCGAGAGAACGTGTTCGGATCCCGTTGGGAGGCAAGGGATCACCATAGGAAATTTCTCTCATCTATTATCCTTTCATTCTATACTTTCTATTCGTTTACTTTTTCCCACTCATCAATCTTAAAGCAATAACTTTCCCGGGTCTTGCTCTCGAAGAACTGGTTCTGATATGAATAGGAGTTTTCGTAGACTGCTTCTGTCTGCCAGCTTCCCTGAGTGAACTTGAAGTACACTGGCAACTGTACATCCACATCAATCACGCGAAGCGTATCACTAACCTGCTTCATCTTGACACCCTTAGGATTCCAGTTCTTAAGGCAGGTCTGATTGCCGGTAATATATACCTCTCCTGACCCCTTGGGAACAATGAGTTCTAGATGCTTATGATAAGTCTCCTTGGTCTGACTCTGGCCGGCAGACAAGGAATCCCTGTAAGCATAATAGCGAGAGAGTGCATCCCTCAGAGCCGGTACAAAACTGCTCATATGGTCATAGTCAAGATATGACCTGCGGGTATAGACCGTACTCTTCGGGATACCACCTTTTGCAACAAACTCATCAATGGTCTCCCTAGCAGGCTTCCAGTCACTCCATCCCTGGATCCGCTCTTCTCCTGCGTCACTGATAAAGAGAAACTTAGGCGCCTTTTTCTGGTTGAAGTCATAACCTATGAACTCCTTAGCCAGATACTGATTACCGAAGGCAAAGTTTGGAGAGAGGGCTATAATGTGATCAAAGATATTTCGAGTCACCAAATTATGGAGCAGAAAAGATGCGCCAAGAGAATGACCGATGGCAAGATTATGACCGTTGGTATGATAGTGGCTGTTGATATAGGGAAAGAGCTCTTCTGATACGAATCGTCCAAGGGCATCAGCATAACCGCCATGACCATGATAACGTGCCTTCGTGGTCTCATCATCAGGGAGAAAGTCATCCTGTCTAGAATATATTGAGGAAGAAGGACTGTGCACTGCCACGATTATGGACTTATCGCCATATTTCAAGTTGACAAAGGCTGGCATCGCGTACGCCATCATAGGATACTCGCGTGTCTGACCATCAAATACATAGATCACGTTGAAGTCCTGTGTTTCCTCTAACAGATCATATCCTGTAGGTAAGATTACGTCAATCTTTCGATCGAAAGGAAAGTACCTAGAGGGAAGAAGGAAAGTCTCAATCTTGGAACTTAGATAGAGCTCTGACGCCGTCTGTGCATGGATGATACCAGGGGACGGCAGACAGAAAAAAAAGGAAAATACGGCTATTGTTTTCTTAAAGTTTCTCATATTATGAAGTATTTTTTCAATGATAGTACAAAAGTACATATATTTTAGTACAGTTGCAAACATCCGTAAAATAATTTTAGATTTTAAATCTCAATTTTACACATATATAGATAATATCCTACCCTATTTTTCATTCATCATGATGCCATATTCTTGACATAGAGCAAGAAAAGCGGAATTTTACACTAAAAACAAGATTTTTCTTGCTGTGTTCGTACACAATGCGTATCTTTGCAGCAGTTAAAGGATAATTCAAGGATAAAAAGATTGTTTAATGAGCCTGAGGCTCTAAATTAGGAAAGGAAACAAATTATGATGACATTAATGATTGTATTAGCAGTTGTTGTAGCAGTAAGTGCAAACGTAGTAAACGTTAACAACAAAATGTCGATGGGCAAGTAAGCCCTTTACTTCGAGTATTAAATAATTTATCGATATAGTGTAATAGTGAGAGTGACATCTTTTGGGATGCCACTTTTTTGTATCTCGATATACAATCTATCCATTGCCGTGGCATCACCCCATCGGAATAATTGTATCAATCGCTGCTCTCTATTTTCGCCTAGCCTATTCATTTTCACATTAAAAAGTGCTAAGACTTTCCTATTTCCCCATCTATTAACATCGTTTAACATATATATAAGCATGTATTTCCTTACATTTGCATTTCGTAGTTGTAAGTGATAACTAAATAGATTAATAAAAAACTAAAGTTTCGCAAGTGAATATGTATTCATTAAGCGACATTTAAATTGTACATTTTATACAATTTATGGAACTTTGGATTATCTTCAATAAGTGCGCTAAGCAACTCGCTGGCATCAGCAGATACC
>Ga0310695_10003672_pt1 | contig 29661 bp, 23 predicted proteins | sample RumenRJG_04DNA_FD_203882 | JGI IMG/M metagenome (GOLD analysis project Ga0310695, IMG submission 203882) | Bovine rumen microbial communities from Lethbridge, Alberta, Canada - RJG_04 (v2) (version 2) | ecosystem: Host-associated > Mammals > Digestive system > Stomach > Rumen | place: Canada...
GCTCGGTGGGCGCCGACATCCACAACCGCAGCGACGAGAACGACAAGTATTGCGACCTCATCATCCGTGTGCCCGTCAGGGGCTACTCGGCCGCCCACTTCTACCGCTCGGCCATCAAGGAACTGATCAAGCGAGGCGAGGAGGCTACAAGGGCCCAGATGGACTCCATCATGATGCTCAAGCGGATGGCAGGAGTGCCCGATGACTACAGGCCCGATTACAGCATCATCAGCCTGAGTGACATCGACAATACCACAGCCCATAAACTCGTCAATGAGGAGAACGCCAAGAACTCCATCAAGGCGAGCGTCGGCCTGCGCTATGACAACGAGGAACTGGTTGCAGCACAGATTGGCGCCACCTATTACTTCGGCAACAAACTCGACAAGACCCTCGACCTCACGCTACGCTTGGGCAAGCGTACCATGGGGCGCCTGTCCTGGAACATGATTCCCAAGCCACACCGCCGCATCGGCTTGTCCTATGAAATCTGGCATGAGGACATCGACATGTACCAGGGGAAGCACCGCTCCGAGAACCTGAAGTTCATCTATCAGAAGGCCAATGCCACGCTGTTCTCGTTCGATGCCCTCAACCTGAACGTGGACTTGGGCCTCTCGTGGGAGCATTACCACAACTACGACGTCTTGAGCAACGAGTACAGCATCAGCAATTTCAAAAAGAATGAGTACTACTTCAAGTACCACGCCAGCGCCCATTACAATACCGAGGACCACTGGTACTTCACCCGCAAGGGCATGCGCGCCGATGTTCGCTATGCCTACTGCACCGACAACCTGGCCCAGTGGAAAGGCCACGGCGGCTTCAGCGAACTGATGGCTCTGTGGCGCGTCACGGTGCCTGTGACCCCCTCCACCCATCTGCAACCCATGGTTTATGGGCGGCTGATGTTTGGTGACGATATCCCCGCGACCGCATCTAACATGATGGGCGGAAACCGCCTGGGCATCTACTACCCGCAGCAACTGCCGTTCGCCGGCTTTGGCCATTGCCATGCCATGGACAGCAAAGTGCTTGTTGCCGGTTTCAAGGTGCAACAACGCTTGTACAAGGAGCACTACATGTTGGTCAAAGGACAAGTCGCCGAGCAGAACGAGAAACTGGATGGCATCTTTGACAACAAGCCCATTTGGGGCGCCCAGCTCGCCTACTACTACAATAGTATTGTCGGCCCCTTGGGCGGCTCACTGAGTTGGAGCAACTTCACCAAGAAGCCCTACCTCTACGTCAACCTCGGCTTCGAGTTCTAACATTAGCAACACTTTAGCATCGATTTATAAAGATGAAAAAGAAATCTTTTATTATAATATTGGTCTTGGCTGTTGCCATTCTTGGCATTGGTGGATATCTCATTGATTACTACCGAGTAAGAAATGTGGATTTTCAGTTTGTAAAGACTTTCCAGGTACCAAATAATGAATACGATGAGACTTCCTTTACTTCGTATTACTACATTGATGATGACGAGTCATTAGATTATTTTCTTGGAAAGAATTTATCAGACTATTTTGGTTATTGCTATGATAGTCTTTTCATAGATAAGATGAAAGGGGAATTAAACTTCAAAGACTACGATTATCTATTGAGCCCACAAAAAAAGATTGTTAATCTATCTTACTCTCCATCCCATAATAAGAATTACTATGATGGCTGCGGGCATCAATTACACGCTTTAGGTGATCGAGATGTCTTAGAGCCGGTTTTCGAGGACGGCTCTATTGATTCCATGTATTTGTATAGGATAAAAAAGACGAATAAATTTATACAGCCTGGCCCATAAAGTTAAAGAACTGTAATAAAACTAATGCGGGGACACTCTGGTGAGGGCTCCCGCATTGGATAAAGACAACAATAATCGCCGAAAAACTAGTATTTTTGCAAAAAAATCAGAGCAAATCATGAGACAGATTATCATAACGATATTGTTGTCACTCGCCCTGCCCAGCCACATGATAGCCCAGGACCTGGAAATAGACGGCATCTATTACCGTATCCACGGCGACCATGCTGTCGTCACTCCAGGCATTTATCCCTACAATGGCGATGTGACGATTCCTGACATGATATCCCATAACGGCATGATCTATACTGTCACCGCCATTGACCCAGCGGCATTTATGGATTGCGCTTCGCTCACAAGTATCTCAATACCCAGTTCAGTCACCTCCATCGGCGAACACGCCTTTGCCTGCTGCACAGCGCTTGACAGCGTGGATATCAGCGACTTGAACGCCTGGTGTAGCATCGACTTTGGCTCCGAGACAGCCAATCCCTGCTATCATGCCCATCATCTATACTTAAACGGAGAGGAAATCGCTGATTTGATGATTCCCGATCAGGTAGATACCATCAACTCTTATGCGTTTTCGGGGTGTTCTTCCATCAAAAGTGTCTACATTCCAAGTTCAGTCAGGGAGATTGGCGTGGCGGTATTCAGCAACTGCTCTTCACTCACCCGCATCGATGTGGCTGCCGATAATCCCTACTATGACTCGCGCGACAACTGCAATGCCGTCATCGTGACCGCGTCAGGCGTTCTGATTGCCGGTTGCAGCAATTCCGTCATTCCAAACACAGTTACCGCCATCGGTAATTGGGCGTTCTACGCTTGCACAGAACTCACCCATATATTCATCCCGAATTCAGTAACCATTATTGGCTATGAGGCCTTCTATGGCTGCTCGTCACTCATGGGGGTGAACATTCCCAATACGGTCACCAACATCGGTTATCAAGCCTTCTATGGTTGCTCGTCACTGCGAAGCATTCACATTCCTGGCAGTGTCAGGGGCATCGGGAGCTCAGCCTTTGAGTTCTGTCCCTCACTCACGAGCATGAGCGTGTCTCCCGACAATGCGAGATATGATTCCCGCGACGAGTGCAATGCCATTATTGAAACCGAAGAAAACACGCTGATTGCCGGCTGCATGAACACCTCCATTCCATCCACAGTCACAGCCATTGGTGATTATGCTTTTTCGAGATGCTCGACACTCTCCAGCATCGACATTCCCGCCGGGGTGGCCATGGTGGGAGATTTCGCTTTCAGGAACTGTTCAGCCCTGCGCAATATCAGTTTCCCTGACGGGATGAAAAGCATCGGTGCTTCGGCATTTTTTGATTGCACGGCGCTCCAATGCGTAGAAATACCTGCTGCGGTAGAGTCCATCGGGTCCTTTGCTTTTGAGCATTGTCCCGTAATCCAAAGCATGAGCGTAGCCTGTGGCAATCCTTTTTATGACTCTCGCGACAGTTGCAACGCCATCATCGAAACCGCCAGCAACATCTTGATTGCGGGTTGCATGAACACTGTCATACCTAATACCGTCACCGCCATCGGCGACAACGCCTTCAGTGGCAGTTTCATGCTGACCAAGGTCTCAATTCCCGCATCCGTCTCCGCTATTGGCGATTACGCGTTCACAGGTTGCACATCCCTATCCTGCATCAACATTTCCAGCGCAGTGACATCCATTGGAGAGGCCGCCTTTAGCGGCTGCTCGGCCCTTACCTCCCTAGCCATCCCCAACTCAGTAGCCCTCATTGGGCAAGCAGCCTTCGGCGGGTGCTCCTCGCTGGAGAGCATCAGTCTACCAAAGTCCATCACTTCCATCGGTGATTTCGAGTTCATGGGCTGCTCCATGCTCAAGGAAATCAATATCTCAAATGCGATCACTTCAATCGGTAATTCATCATTTCGCGGTTGTTTGTCACTTTCCGGCATCAACATTCCAAAATCGGTGACGAAAATCGGGAATTCGGCATTCCGAGAATGCCCTTCCCTCGCCAGCATCACTGTCGCCAAAGGCAATCCAACCTATGATTCACGTGAAGGCTGCAACGCCCTCATCGAAACCTCTACCGGAACACTTATCGCAGGGTGCCAGAACACCATCATTCCAACCACTGTGACCGCCATCGGTTACGCCGCCTTTGACGGGTGCCTGTTTCTCAGTTCCATCACTATACCCGAATCCGTCACTGTTATCAGGCGAAAAGCCTTCAATAACTGTCCTGCCCTGAAGGATGTCATCTGCCATGTCTCAGATCCCGCTCTCGTGGTCACCGCTCCTGATGCCTTCAAGTTGCCATCAGAGGACTACACAGGCCGCACGCTACTCGTTCCCACAGGCACAGCTGCTGCCTACCAAGCATCGAAGGCTTGGCAACCCTATTTTCAGACGATTAAAGAGCAATAACATCATTTGATTAAAAAGCGGGAGCTGTCGAAATATCGAAAGCTCCCGCACATAATATGTGTGTTATGAGTACAGTTTCTTAACTGATCACCTTATAACGGATTGTTCTCGGCGAAGATGGCCATGCGCTCATCGAGGATGTCGTACTGATGGTCCTGGATGAACGAGGTGCACACGCGCAGGCCTTCCTGCCACGAGCCGGTGGTGGCCAGGCAGATGGCGCTCACGCCGTAGTACATCAACTCGCGCGCCAACTCGCCGCTGGTCATGTTGCCGTAGCCGATGGTGAAATAGAAACCGTCGGCAATGGGCTGGTCACCATCCATGCCGTAAACGATACGGAAACCGTGGCGCGTGAAAATCTCTTTCAACTTGTGGGCGCGCTCACCATAGACGATGACGTCGTCACGGAAGTGGTACTCTCCATTGCTGGCAGAGTCCATGATGGCTGCAAGCGCATACTGTGCGCTATGGCTCGTGCCTGACGACAGGGCGTAAAGCGTACGGGTGATGAACACCTTGCCAAAGGGCAGACCATCGTAGCGGGCCGACAGGTCGGGATAGTGGCTGTTGAAGATGGCCGGGCTGATGCAGGTCATCGCAATGCGCTCGCCGGCATAGGAGAAGGCCTTGCTGCCACTGATGTGCATGATGTAATTGTCGGTATACTTGGCCACGCTGGGCTGGAAGGGCGGTTCGAAGGGCTTGCTGATGTCCAGGCGGAAGTCCATGGCAAAGTAGGCAAGGTCCTCAAGCACGATAACATCATACTTGGTGGCCAACTCACCGATGTCACGCAACTCGTCGTCGGTCAAGCAAATCCAAGCGGGGTTGTTGGGGTTGCTGTAAATCAGGCAGCACACGTCGCCCTTGGCCATATACTCCTCGAGTTTGGCACGCAATTTCTTGCCGCGGAACTCGTAGATATCGAAGGTCTCATAGGGGACATCCTGGATTTCCAACTGCAACTTCTGCACGGGGAAACCGGGGTCGATGAACAGGGCCTTGTTCTTTTTCTTGTTGCTCTGGGTAATGGTGAGCAACGAGGCAAAGGTACCCTGCATCGAGCCGACGGTGGGGATGCAGCACCCACCTGCAGCCCATGGTCTATGGCCGACTGATGTTTGGCGATGACGACATGCCCGCGACCCTTTACAACATGATGGGCGGCAACCGCGGTGGCATCTACTATGCCCAGCAGCTGCCCTTCTCGGGCTTTGGCCACTGCCATGTCATGGACACCAAGTTGCTGGTCGCCGGCCTCAAACTGCAGCAGCGCCTGTACAAGGAGCACTACATCATGGTCAAGGGACATGTCGCCGAGCAGAACCACAAGTTGGGCAACATCTTTGACCGCAAGCCCATCTGGGGCGTGCAGTTGGCTTACAGTTACAACAGCATCCTGGGACCCTTGGGCGGTTCCTTGAGTTGGAGCAACTTCACCCACCAGGTCTACCCCTACATCAGCCTCGGCTTCGAGTTCTAATGAGGCTCGCACAGCGAGCAGGTTAGAGGTTAGGGGTTAAAGGTTAAAGGTTAGAGAGGCATCCGCGCTCTTGAACTGCCGTCGGATTTAACGGATAAAACTGAATGGCTGCCGCATTCCTGTGCTGGAATGCGGCAGCCATTTTTAACCTTTAAGCATTATCCTCTAACCATCGAGCGCAGCGGGCATCTTTCACCAATTGCCCGAGAGCACGCGATTGATGAGCGCGGTCACATCGTTGATGTCGATGCTGCCGTCGCCCGTAGTCACATTGCAATCGGCCGCATTGGCAACATACTCGACATTCTGTCCCAGCACCACAGCAATCAGGCGGGTCACATCGTTGATGTCGACGCCACCGTCACCGTTCACATCGCCAAGCATCCACTCAAAGGTGTAACCGAGCTCGGTAACGGGGAGTTCGACATTGGTGCCGCAACCCAGTGTGGCGCTGGCATTGGGGAAGTCGGGGCCTTGGGCATAGTCGATAAAACTGGTCCAGTTATTGGTATAGGTCATTGCCTTGCCACGAATGCCCGAGGTGTAGAAGGGAGCATAATCGCTTCCCATGGTGCAGTTGTCGTCGTCCTCGGCATCAAAAACGATGGTCACAACCAGGTTCTTGCCATAGGTGAAAGAGAACGGCTCCTGGATTTCGATGGCCAGGGCCTGGTCCTCGCCATAGACCTCAAGCAGGTCGATGTCGTACCGGCCCTCGGCGACGAGTTCTCCCAAGTCAAAGAATTGCTTCACGCCATTGTCATTAACGGCAAACTCGGTCGCATCAACTTCCTGAAGATAGACCCTGGCATTCCGGACAATCTCCTCATAGGTTTCGCTATTGAACTTGAAGTTCAGGTACTTGATTTGCACGCCTCCCTTGTATTCCATATCGGTCAGCAGGTCGCTCGTGTAAATCATCTGGGCGCCGGTATGGGCCAGATAGAAGTTGGTCGGAGCCATGTCGAAGTAAGAGCCGTTGTAGAACTGGGTGGGATTGTAGTAGTCGCCCACCTCAACCCAGCCGAGGAACTGGGCCTGGGCTGTCATTGCCACTGCAGCAATGGCTGCAAGAATCATGTAAAACTTTTTCATCGATTTATTAATTAAGGGTTAACACGAGTTGATACAATATGCTTGACGGGCATTGAGTGCCCGATTCCAATCGGCATGAAGACGCAAAAAACGCTCGAAGCAAGCGTTTTGCCCCGCGAAGGCAAAATTATAAATCTTTTTTCAATAAAGAGTCCTTTGGAAGCGATTTTTTGGTACAACGGCACCACAGTGCGGCACCCGCACCTTCAAGAAAAACCGCTCCCCCGATATGCATCATCCGGCATATCGGGGGAGCAACTTATTATCCTGATACTGGTATGTGTGTATCTAAAAAATACAGTTTCTTAACAGTACCTCTATCTTATTCAATGGGATTGTTCTCGGCGAAGATGGCCATGCGCTCATCGAGGATCTCATACTGGTGGTCCTGGATGAACGAGGTGCACACGCGCAGGCCTTCCTGCCACGAGCCGGTGGTGGCCAGGCAGATGGCGCTCACGCCGTAGTACATCAACTCGCGGGCCAACTGACCGCTGGTCATGTTGCCGTAACCGATGGTGAAATAGAAACCGTCGGCGATGGGCTTGTCGCCGTCCATACCGTAGACGATGCGGAAGCCATGGCGTGTGAAAATCTCCTTCAGCTTGTGGGCACGCTCGCCATAGACGATGACATCGTCACGGAAGTGGTACTCCCCGTTGCTGGCGGCGTCCATGATAGCGGCAAGCGCATACTGGGCGCTGTGGCTCGTGCCCGATGACAGGGCATAGAGCGTGCGGGTGATGAACACCTTGCCGAAGGGCAGTCCGTCGTAGCGGGCCGACAGGTCGGGATAGTGGCGATGGAAAATCGTCGGGCTGATGCATGTCATCGCGATGCGCTCACCGGCATAGGAGAATGCCTTGCTGCCGCTGATGTGCATGATATAGTTGTCGGTATACTTGGCCACGCTGGGCTGGAAGGGCGGCTCAAAGGGCTTGCTGATGTCCAGACGGAAGTCCATGGCGAAGTATGCCAGATCCTCAAGCACGATAACATCATACTTGGTGGCCAGTTCGCCGATGTCCTTCAATTCCTCGTCGGTCAGGCAAATCCAGGCAGGGTTGTTGGGGTTGCTGTAGATGAGGCAGCAAACATCGCCCTTGGCCATATACTCCTCGAGCTTGGCACGCAGCTTGGGACCGCGGAACTCGTAGATGTCAAAGGTCTCATAAGGCACATCCTGGATTTCCAGCTGCAGCTTCTGCACGGGGAAACCGGGGTCGATGAACAGCGCCTTGTTCTTCTTCTTGTTGCTCTGGGTGATGGTGAGCAACGAGGCAAAGGTGCCCTGCATCGAGCCGACGGTGGGGATGCAGCACTCGGCGGGAATGTCGATGTCGATAAAGGCCTTGATGAAGCGCGAGGTGGCTTCCTTGATCATGGGCTCACCAGGCAGTGCGGGATAGAGGCGGGCGCAGCCGTTCTGCAGCGCCTTGATCTGTGCCTCGACACCGATCTTGGCTGCGGGCAGGCCGGGAATACCCATCTCCATCTTGATGAATTCCTGTCCCGACTCGCGCTCGGCGCGCTCGGCGATGGCTTTCACCTCACGGATGGTGGCGTTGGCATAGTCGATGATGCCGTACTCGTCAATCGCGCGGTCGATAATCTCGCGGTTAATGGGTGTGGGTCTCATCTTTGAGCCTCCTTTCCGATGGCAAGCGCCTTGAGGTTGGCGTCGACCACTGCGTCGCCCTTGCGGCCAAAGACGCGGCGGATAGCGTTCTCCAACTTGTCATACTCGATGCCGAGGGCCTTCTGTGCAGCACCCAGCAGGATTACATTGGCCGAACGGGGAATCTCGTTGTCCTTGGCCAGCTGCTCGATGTCGAGGGTGATGACATTCTTCACCTTGGCCAGGTCGGCCATCACGGTGTCCACCTCGGGATAGTTGGGGATGTTCACAAAGGGTTTGCTCGATGTGATGATCCAGCCCTCCTTGCTCAGGAACGGCAGATAGCGCAGGGCCTCCATCGGCTCCATCGAGATGATGACATCGGCCGACCCCTTGGCGATCAGGTCGCTGTGGATGGGGTTGCTGCTGATGCGCAGGTTGGACTGCACATCACCGCCACGCTGTGACATGCCGTGCACCTCGGCCTGCTTGATATATAGATTCTCGTGCATGGCTGCTTCGCCAATGACGGTAGCGATCGAGAGGATACCTTGTCCTCCCACGCCGCAAAGGATGATATCGGTTTTCATTGCTTTGCCTCCTGTGCTTTCTTTTGTTTGAGATGTCGTTGTAATGTTTGCATGCACTCGCGGCGCGGTATAATAACGCTGGTGCCGCGGTAGTTGATCTCGTCACGCATCACTTGCGTGATCTCGGGCATGTTCTTGGGTAGGGGGACAACCACCTTGAGGTGCTCGTCGGTCATACCCAGGCCGCGGCAGATGTCCTCGAACTTGCCGGTGCCTGCCGAGTCCTGACCGCCCGTCATGCCGGTGGTCAAGTTGTCGCTGATGATAACGGTGATGTTGGCATTCTCGTTGATGGCATCGAGCAGACCCGTCATACCCGAATGGGTAAAGGTCGAGTCACCGATGATGGCAACAGCGGGCCACTGGCCGGCATCGGCTGCACCCTTGGCCATGGTGATGCTGGCACCCATGTCAACACACGAGTGGATGGCCTTGAAGGGGGGCATGAAGCCCAGCGTGTAGCAACCGATGTCGCCAAACACGCGAGCGTTGGGATAATCTTTCAATACCTCGTTCAGGGCGGTGTAAACATCGCGGTGGCCGCAGCCCTGGCACAGTGCAGGGGGACGCGGAGCCACATCCTCGCAGCTGGCATAACCCTCGCTCACGGGCAGACCCAGGGCCTTCTTCAGAGCGTCAGGGTTCAATTCGCCAGTGCGGGGCAGTTCGCCGGTGAGGCGGCCCTTGATGACGGCATTGCCGGGCATCACGCCACGCACCAGATCCTCGACGAAGGGCTGGCCTTCCTCGGCGATGAGCACGGCGTCACACTCGGCCGTCATGCGGCGGATGAGTTCCTTGGGCATGGGATACTGGCTGATCTTGAGCACGGGATAGGGGCAACCGTCGGGGTAGCACTCCATCAGGTAGTTGTAGGCAATACCTGTGGCAATGACACCCATCGAGTGGTCGGCAGCGTCGATGTACTTGTTGTACTCGCTGTCCATGGCGCGCTGCTCGAGTTCGGCCTGCTGGCCCGTGACTGTGATGTTGCGCTTGATGGCGTTGCCGGGGAGCAATACCCAGTGGCTGGCCTTGGCGTCGTAGTTCAGTTCGTTCTCGGCACGGGGTGTTTCCTTTACCTCGACAACGGCGCGGCTGTGGGCCATGCGGGTGGTCACACGCATGAGCACGGGGAGGCATACCTCCTCACTCAACTCATAGGCCTTCTCCATCATGTCGTAGGCCTCCTGTTGCGTGCTGGGCTCCAGCGTGGGAATCATCGCGAACTTGCCGTAGAAGCGGCTGTCCTGCTCGTCCTGGGAGGAGTGCATCGAGGGGTCGTCGGCCACGAGGACCACCAGACCGCCGTTCACACCCGTCATTCCCGAGTTAACGAACGGGTCGGCGCACACATTCAGGCCCACATGCTTCATGCAGACCAATGCACGCTTGCCCATGAAGGACATACCCAGCGCAGCCTCCATAGCCGTCTTTTCGTTGGTACACCAGCGGCGATGAACATTGCGTTCCACCGCTAACTTGGAATTCTGAATGTACTCCGTGATCTCGGTCGAGGGAGTACCTGGATAGGCATACACACCACTCAGGCCCGCGTCGAGCGCGCCCTGGGCGATAGCCTCATCACCTAAGAGTAACTTTCTCATTATTATAAGGTTTAACTAGTATTATCTGTCTTTTAAAATGTATTAGAAGTTCTTTGAAGTGACAAAGTTACACAATAATCTCCACATCACAAATTTTTTAAGGATTTTTGACCAATATCACAAGAAAAGGGGGCAAAATCACTGCCCCCTTCCCGTGAATGGTCGTAATATTTGATGGGATTATTTCAGTGCCTTGTCATAGCACTGCTGCTCTTTCTGGAGATACTTGCTCAGTACCTTGGCAAGCTGGGGATAGAAATCGCTGATGGACCGATACTTGTTGCGGTTGTTAGCATAGTCGCCCAGGGCAGTCACAAGTTCGGGCATCCAAGCAAAGACCGTGGAATAGTAGTTCAAATATTGGCATGCTTGCTCGGCACTGATGCCGTTTTCCGTCATGGAAATGAAATTGGCTGCCGCAACGATGCTTTTTGCGATGGCCGATTTACCGTCTTGAATTCCGTTCATCTGCATCTGCGCTTGGTTCATGTTATACAGCTTTTCACCCACCTCGTTGAGGGCACCCGTTATGCTCTCATTATCAATGAGTGGCTTGCGAGAAAACTGATTGAACATACTATTAAGCCCTGCTGCGATATCATTAGTCCCCTTGCTCAGGTTTCCTTGGTCATCGAGACTGATATTGACGACATTGATTTGGTCCCACGGCTGGCCCTTTAAATGGCGCTTTGCTCCAAAACCGTTCCGTCCAATGGCAAAACCAATGACAACCTTGTACTGGTCTGGAGTTCCCTTGCCGAAGAAATCGGCTAACCAATCGGGATGCACCGAGGGCATCACATTGTCGTTGAGTTTCTTGAGAACATCTTGATAGAACGACTGATGCTGCTGATAGAATTCATTGAAGCGGGTGTCGGTGTAGAACTGGTTGAGCAGGCCCAAGAATTCGTTCATGTTCACCTGATCCCAACGGTCATCCAAACCGCAATCACCGGCCTCTTCCTGGAGTTTCACAATCTTAACGTCATCAACAGCGAGTCTCACGGCCAGGCTCATCGGGGCGTCATAAGCAATGCCATATTGTTCCCTGAGTTTATGGTAGTACTCAACGACGGGGTGTTGCTTGAACGATGCGAACCGCTGGTCGATGTCCTGAAGATAAGACCCATCATTGTCTTGGCAATACTCCACGAAATCTGCGATACGTGAGAGAATGGCCATCAACTCGACAGTCTCCATGACCTCGGCATTGATTGATGCTGTGGACTTGTCGGCTTTCTTAAGCGTTTTGCTCAGGCTGAAAAGCTTTTCCATTTGTTTTTGCTTTTGGTCAAGGTAGTTGTTCAAGACCTTGGCAATTTGGGGATAGAAGTCGCTCAGGGTTGGATATTTGTTGCGCTGAGAGGTATAGTCGCGCATCGCGGTGACAAGTTCGGGCAACCAGGCGAAGCCACTGCTTAAGTGGTCATTCAGTTCTTCGTTTATTTCCTGAGGCGTGAAACCGTTCTCCATCATATAGATAATGGTGGCAGCACGCACGACGCTCTCGTCGAAGACTGTCTTGCCCTCGCCGTAGGCCTGTTGCTGCATGATGTAGTAATTCTGATTGAGCAGTCTCTCAGGAATGTCACCCAGTAACTTAGCGTTCTTCTCAATCTCCTGAAGGGGATTGACAAATGAATGGTTGAACTCGTGGATGAGCGTTGGTGCAGCATATTTTTTAGCGTTATCAGGGTCGAGAATCGAACCCATCTGGGGGTGTGTCCAATAGCCGCAAACCGAGAAGTTTTCCTTGGGCTGCCCCGGGAATTGACGGTGTGCAGCATAGTTATTGCCCCCATTAACAAAGCCAATGATAATGCGGAACACCTCTCCAGGCTCAACGCCGTAGAAACGGGAATACCAATCCTGATGGAAATATTGCATCGCGTTGGTCTTGTATTGACGCAGTACCTCCTGATAGAAGTCCTGGTGCTGCTGATAGAACTCGTGGAAACGAGTATCGGAATAGAACTGGTTGAGCTGGTCGACGAAATTGTCAATGTCAACGTTCATCCAACGACCATCCATACAATTCTTGTCGCCAATGAATTTTATGCGCTGCCCATCAATAACAAGGTTTACAGCCAGATCCATCGGGGCATTGTATGAGATGCCATATTGCTCCCTTAAGCCTTGGAGATGACTAATGATGGGGTGTTCCTTGAAAGAGGCGAAGCTGGACTCAATATCCTCGATGTACTGGCCACCCATATCCATGTTGTACTCTTCAAAGCCCGCCATATGGGAGAGAATGCTCATCAATTCTACGGTTTCAGATACCTCGGGTTCAACTTGTGCTTGCATGGTCAATGCGAAAAGCGCAAACACTGCCAATAAAAATTTCTTTGCCATGTATTTATGAGATTGATTGTTAAACATCAGATAGAAATAAACATCGTTTCGCTTGCAAAAATAGAGTACCTCATTACAATCGCCATCAAGAAAAACGCATTATTTTTATATTTAACGGAAATTCTTCATAAAATTGTCTGATTTCTTTACACTTTGCCCATGGTCTGGTGTCCAGCGGTATTTATTTTGAACAGAAAAGGGGGCAAAATATTGTCCCCTTTCCGTTATTGAATTGATGTCTGATAAAGATTACTTCAGTGCATTGACGGCGGCCTCAAGTTGATGCATGGCCTGCTCGAGCTGCCCGCGTGGAGTTCCCACATTCAGTCGCATGTGGCAATAGCCGGGAACACCATAAATTTCACCATTATTGAGAGCAAGATGTGCATCTTCGGCAAAGAAACGCACCAGTTCGGCATGATCAAGTCCCAATCGCCTGCAGTCGAGCCACATCAAGAACGATGCTTGCGGCTTGATGGCATATATGCTGGGGATGTGCTCTTTGCAGTATTGAGCGACATAGAGCACATTCTGCTCAATATATTGCTTGCAAGCCTCGAGCCAAGGCTCACAACGGCGATAACCCACCTCGGTGGCGAGCAGTGCCGTAATATTGGCATTGCACAACTCGTTCACCTCTACCCAACGATAGAATTCCTGACGCAATTCCGGGTTCTTGATGACCAGCCAAGTGCTTTTTACTCCCGGAATATTGAATGTCTTTCCAGGCGACCCACAGGTAATGGTCACCGCCGCGGCATCTTCGCTCACTGTTGCAAGTGGGATGTGCTTGTGCCCAAAGAGTGTCATGTCACCAAACACCTCGTCACTGAAGATGATCACATTATACTTGCGAGCCAGTGCGGCGACTTGTTGCAGTTCTTCTTTTTTCCACACGATGCCTATGGGATTCTGAGGGTTGCACACGATCATGAGCCGCGGTTTCTGCTCAATGAAAACACGCTCCAAGTCGTCAAGGTCCATTCGATAGAAATGATCACCAGTGGGAATAAGGTTGTTGCGCACCGCTAATCGACGGTTCCCTTCAATGACATCCTTGAAGTCGTAGTACACAGGCTCCTGCAGCACCACGCGGTCACCGGGTTTGGTGTAGAAGTTGAGGACCATGCCCAGGGCAGGCATTCCGCCAGGCATGAATGTCATTTCTTCCCGGCTGATTTCGAAGCCGTTGCGACGGCGTTGCCAGTCGATAATCGATCGCCAATACTCGTCATAGGGAAGAGTGTATCCGTAAATGGGATGGTCACCGAACCGCGATACCAGTGCATCACTGATTTCGGGACACACAGGGAAGTCCATGTCGGCTATCCACAAGGGGAGCAAATCGTGACGGCCAAAGAGGTCATCCAACATGTCAACTTTTTTACAATGGGTGCCGTGTCGATCAATGTATTGGTCAAAATTGTACTTCGGCATTAGAGTCTGAGGGATTTAAGGTGAATAGTGTTGATAAATCTGGCTGCAAAATTAGCGTATTTTTCTGAATTATGACTACTTTTGCACACCTTAAATACATACGCAATGAATAAATCTATCCAATTTATCAAGATGCACGGCGCGGGAAACGACTACATCTTTGTGGACACCAGCCGCTTTCCGATAGAGAATCCCGAGACGCTCTCTATCGCTTGGAGCCGTTACCACACGGGCATCGGCAGCGACGGCCTGGTGCTGATCGGCCGCCCGTCAACCCCTGATGCCGACTTCACGATGCGCATCTTCAACGCCGATGGCTCCGAGGGGCTCATGTGCGGCAACGCCTGCCGCTGCATCGGCAAGTATGTCTACGAGCGCGGCATGACCCGCCAGCGCCACATCAGACTGTTGACGGCATCGGGCATCAAGACCCTGGACCTCAAGGTCAACGACCAGGGCATCGTCGAGAGCGTGACCGTGGACATGATGGCTCCCGCATTTGTTGACCATCAACTGTTCCTGCCCGAAGGCGAGGAATTGCCTGAGGGTGTCTTTGTGTCGATGGGAAACCCGCACTATGTCATCTTTGTGGACGATATCGATGATGTGGATGTGGCACGCGTGGGAGCACGGCTGGAACACCACGCCCGCTTTCCTGAACGCAGCAACATCGAGTTTGCCCAAGTCCAATTGGACGGTATCCGCATGCGCGTGTGGGAACGCGGCAGCGGCATTACCATGGCGTGCGGCACAGGAGCCTGTGCAACAGCTGTGGCGGCGGTCGTCACGGGACGCAGTCCCCGCCGCTCCAAGGTCATCATGGACGGCGGCGAACTCGAGATTGAGTGGCGCGAAGACGACAACCATGTTTACCTGAGCGGACCAGCCACCATCGCCTTTGAAGGCACAGTGGAATTGCCATCACTGTAATCGACTGCTATTCAGTGAGCCGCTTATCCAGGTCCGTTATTTTCCGATATTTGCACTTTCATCCTGCATATCACCCTTGCCAAGCCTCAAAATATTAATGAAATAATGTAATCTGATTTAATAATCGGCAAATGGATGTTTGTCGATTATTTTTTATACCTTTGCAGCCGATTTGAGAACTATCATAAACCGATAACTAAGACTAACAACTATAACAAAAACAATGATTAACCAACAATTACTGAATCCACAGAGCATTGTCGTCATTGGCGGCAGCAACAACGAGCAGAAGCCCGGTGGCGCCATCGTGCGCAACCTCAAGCAGGGCGGTTTCAAGGGTGAACTCCATGTACTCAACCCCAAGGAGGACATGGTGCAGGGCATCAAGGCCTTCCATGACATGAAGGACCTGCCCGATACCGACCTGGCCATCCTCGTGGTGGCAGCCAAGTACTGCCCCGACTATGTTGACTACCTGTGCGAGCACAAGGGCGTGCGCGCCTTCATCATCATCAGCGCCGGATTCGGCGAGGAGACCCACGAGGGTGCCATCCTGGAGCAGCACATCCTGGACACCTGCGAGAAATATGGCGCCGCGCTCATCGGCCCCAACTGCATCGGCCTGCTGACCACCAAACACCACAGCGTGTTCACGCGCCCCATTCCCGCATTGAGCCCCAAGGGGGCCGACTTCATCAGCGGCTCGGGCGCTACCGCCGTGTTCATCGTCGACTCTGCCGTGAGCAAGGGCCTGCAGTTCAACTCGGTATGGTCCATCGGCAACGGCAAGCAGATTGGCATCGAAGATGTGCTCCAGTATATGGACGAGAACTTTGACCCCGAGCGCGACTCCAAGGTCAAGCTGCTCTATATCGAAAACATCTCCCAGCCCGACCGTTTGCTCGAGCACGCGCGCTCCCTTATCCGCAAGGGCTGCCGCATCGCCGCCATCAAGTCGGGCGGCAGCGAGAGCGGTAGCCGTGCCGCCTCGAGCCACACCGGTGCCATCGCCTCAAGCGACACCGCCGTCGACGCCCTCTTCCGCAAAGCCGGCATCGTGCGTTGCTACTCCCGCGACCAGTTGACCAGCGTGGGTTGCGTGCTCTCGCTTCCCGAGATGACCGGACGCAATGTCGCCATCGTCACCCATGCCGGCGGCCCTGGCGTAATGCTGACCGACGCCCTGTCCAAGGGCGGCATGAATGTGCCCATGCTTGACCCCAAGGTCGGCGAGGACCTCAAGGCTCAGCTCTACCCCGGCTCATCAGTCGCCAACCCCATTGACTTCCTGGCAACCGGAACCCCCGAGCACCTGGGCATCTGCATCGATTATTGCGAGAAGCACTACGATAATGTAGATGCTATCGTGGTCATCTTCGGCACGCCCGGTCTGGTACCGTGCGACGAAGCCTATGCCGTGCTCCACGAGAAAATGCTCACCTGCAAGAAACCCATCTTCCCCGTCCTGCCGTCCCAGAACATCGCCGGACGCGAGGTGAAGGAATTCCTGGCCAAGGGCCATGTTGACTTCCCCGACGAGGTCGATCTTGCCGATGCCATGATCCGTGTCATCAACACGCCCAAGCCTGCCACTGCCGACAACCTCTGCCCCGAGGTAGACATCAACGAGGTGCGCAGCATCATCGACGGCATCAAGGAGGACGGCTACATCGCCCCCGACCAGGTGCGCGCCCTGCTGCAGGCTGCTAAAATTCCCGTTGTGCCCGAGGCAGTATCGGCCAATTGTGACGAACTCGTCGCCGCAGCGCGCGAGATGGGCTATCCCATCGTCGTCAAGGTCGTTGGACCCGTGCACAAGAGCGATGTGGGCGGCGTGACGCTCAATGTCATGGACGATGAGCAGCTGACGGCCGAGTTCAACCGCATGATGCAGATTCCCGACGCCACGGCAGTGATGATCCAGAAGATGATCAGTGGCACCGAGCTCTTCATTGGAGCAAAGTACGAGCCCACCTTCGGGCACATCGTGCTGTGCGGCCTGGGAGGCATCTTCGTCGAGGTACTCAAGGATGTGAAATCCAGCCTCGCACCCCTGTCACAGCCCGAGGCCGAGCACATGGTACGCTCCCTGAAGAGCTACAAGATCATCCAGGGCACCCGTGGCAGGAAGGGACTCAACGAGGACCTCTATGTCAAGATCATCATGCGACTCTCGACCATGCTGCGCTTCGCCACCGAAATCAAGGAGATGGACATCAACCCGCTGCTTGCCGACAGCGAGAATGTCATCGCCGTCGATGCCCGCATCCGCGTCGAGAAGAAGAAATAAGACACTTATCTCCGAGGAAAAGCCCCGGACCACAAGGCACGCTTACATTAGCACCGTCTTGTGGCCCGGGGCCACTTTTTCAGTGATGAAAACGACCACCTTTTTGGCATAAAAAAGACCGCAGATCGACTTTTTCGACCGATTTGCGGTGTTAATCTTTGTTAAATCTTACCGAATCGCGACCATTTTGGATGGTTTTGGAGGGCAAAACGGGGAAAAGTTTTGGTCAGGTCGAGGTAAAGCAGTACCTTTGCGCGCCGATTATTACCAAAGTAAGAGCCCATTAGGGCAATGCCGTGTGGGATTTGGCCGTTCCGCAGGGTGTTGCTTGGGTAATTAACTAACTATTAATTAGGATTTTAAAAAGTGGATACTTTAAGTTACAAAACCATTTCGGCTAACGCCGAAACCGTCCAGAAGGAATGGGTGGTAGTTGACGCTACCGACCAGGTCCTGGGTCGCTTGTGCTCCAAGGTAGCAAAGTTGCTGCGTGGTAAGTACAAACCCAATTACACTCCCCACGTTGACTGTGGCGACAATGTAATCATCATCAACGCCGACAAGTGCAAGATGACCGGCAAGAAGTGGACCGAGCACCAGTATGTGCGTTACACCGGCTATCCCGGCGGTCAGCGCTTCACGACCCCTGCTCAGTTGCAAGCTAAGAGTGAGAAGAAGAAAGACCTGCGCAAGGGTATGCACCCCCTGTACATGCAGGTGATTAAGGGCATGCTGCCCAAGACGCGCCTGGGCGCTCAGCTGTTGAAGAATGTACATGTTTACAACGGTCCCGAGCATCCCCATGAGTCTCAGCAACCCAAAGTTATTGACATTAACAAACTCAAATAAGAAGCATGGAACAGATTAATGCAGTAGGTCGCCGTAAAGCCGCTATCGCTCGCGTGTATGTGAATGAAGGCACTGGCGAAATCACAGTGAACAAACGCCCGTTGGCAGACTACTTCCCCAACCCCATCCTGCAATACATCGTTAAGCAGCCGCTTAGCACCCTGGATGTTGCCGAGAAGTATGACATCAAGGTTAACCTCGTTGGTGGCGGTTACAAGGGACAGGCCGAGGCCCTGCGCCTGGCTATCGCCCGCGCCCTGGTGAAGATTAACCCCGAGGACAAGAGTGCCCTGCGCAAGGAGGGTTTCATGACCCGCGACCCTCGTGCCGTAGAGCGCAAGAAACCCGGTCAGCCCAAGGCCCGCAAGAGATTCCAGTTCAGCAAGCGTTAATCGCCGCATGACGATGGTCCACGCCGTGGCGTGGCCGATGCTTGCTCTACATTATATTATAGGTGCGTCACGCGTGGCGCAAGCTATAACGAGTTTAGTATCCAAATCGCATAGACTCACACTGGGAACTGCGGTGGCTACTATGCGATTGATTTAGTAGAAAGTAAACAATTCATTAAAAAACAAAAACAAACAATGCAGACACCTAATTTTGACCAACTGCTGGAGGCTACTTGCCACTTTGGTCACCTGAAACGCAAATGGAACCCCGCAATGGCGCCCTACATCTTCATGGAGCGTAACGGTATCCACATCATCGACTTATACAAGACCAGCGCCAAGCTGGAAGAGGCAGCAAACGCACTGAAGAACATTGCCAAGAGCGGCAAGCGCATTCTCTTTGTTGCCACCAAGAAGCAGGCCAAGGACGTGACCCGCGAGCGTGCCATGAGCGTTGATATGCCCTATGTTATCGAGCGTTGGCCCGGCGGTATGCTGACCAACTTCTCCACCATCCGCAAGGCCGTGAAGAAGATGGACACCATCGACAAGATGGAGACCGACGGCACCATGGACAACATGTCCAAGCGCGAGAAGCTGCAGCTGAGCCGTCAGCGTGCAAAGCTCGAGAAGAACCTGGGTTCCATCAAGAACCTGAACCGTCTTCCCAGCGCACTGTTCGTGATTGATGTGCTCAAGGAGCATATTGCTGTTGCCGAGGCTAACCGCCTGGGTATCCCCGTGTTCGGTATCGTGGACACCAACAGCGACCCCAGCAATGTTGATTTTGTAATCCCCGCTAACGACGACGCCAGCAAGTCAATCGACATCATCCTGGCTACCGTTTGCGAGGCCATCAAGGAAGGTCTGGAAGAGCGCAAGGTTGAGCAGATTGACAACAAGGACGCTGAGGCCGAAGCCGAGGAGGTAAAAGAGGCTCCCAGCAAGCGCAGGCGCATCCATCGTCCCGCTGCTTCCGCCGGCGAGGCTCCCAAGGCTGAAGAGGCCCCCAAGGCAGAGGAATAATTCCCAACAATAACAACTAATCAAGTTTACCAAAACAGAATTATGGCTGTAACCATCAATGACATCAAGAAACTGCGCGACATGACCGGCGCAGGCTTGAGCGACTGCAAGAAGGCGCTCATCGAGAGCGACAACGACATCACCAAGGCTATGGAGCTGATCCGCAAGCGCGGTCAGGCTATCGCCGCCAAGCGTGAAGACCGTCAGGCAGCACAGGGTATCGCTATCGGCAAGACCGACGGCAAGTTTGCTGCTATCATCGCCCTCAAGTGTGAGACCGACTTCGTTGCCAAGAACGAGAAGTTTGTCAACCTCGCCAAGGCTATCCTGGACCTCGCTATGGCCCAGAAGCCCGCTAACCTCGACGAGCTCACCGCCCTCCAGATGGACGGCAAGAGCGTGAGCGAGCAGATCACCGCCCTGAGCGGTATCACCGGCGAGAAGATGGAGTTGGGCGCTTATGAGTGCCTGAATGCCCCCTCGACCGTTGTCTACAACCACTTCAACGGTATGCTGTCGGCTGCTGTCGCCTTCAACCAGGAGAATGTAGCCGAGGATGTTGCCAAGGCTATCGCCATGCAGGTTGCCTCGATGAATCCCATCAAGGCCACCCGCGAGCAGATTCCTCAGGAGGTTATCGACGAGGAGCTGCGCATGGCTATCGACAAGACCCGTGCCGAGCAGGTAAGCAAGGCCGTTGAGAACGCCCTGAAGAAGGCCGGTTTCAACCCCTACTACTGCGCTACCGAGGAGCACCGCGACGAGGCCATCCGCAAGGGTTACATGACCGAGGAGCAGGTTGCCGAGGCCCTGAAGCTCATGGACGAGACCGCCAAGCAGAAGGAGGCCAACATGCCCGAGCAGATGATTCAGAACATCGCCCAGGGCCGCCTGAACAAGTTCTATCAGGAGAGCGTCCTGATGGAGCAGGTTTACGAGGCCGGCGAGAACAAGGAGACTGTCGCTCAGTTCCTTGCTGCTGCCGATAAGGACCTGAAGGCCATCGACCTGAAGCGTGTCAACCTCAATGTAGACTAATTTCTCATTTTGAGATACATGGAATGAGTGCCAGCGGCTAGCCGCTGGCACTCATTTTTCTCTCACATTTTCAGGCAATTCCACTTTTTCTTGTCGAAAAAGTGTTGCTGATTGAGAAAAAAGCAGTATCTTTGCCCCGCTTTTTTAAACTTTTCCAGTGTGATGGGAAATTAAAGGAAGCGTTTTTATAAACAATAACTTTAATTTTGAGTAACACAAACAATTAACAATGAAGACTTTTCAATTGAACGCAGAGGCTCGTACCGACCTCGGCAAGAAGGCCGCTAAGGCCCTCCGTCTGGAGAACAAGATTCCCGTTGTCCTGAATGGTGGCAAGCTCGTTGACCTCGACAAGGACAGCAAGTACAATGGCAAGCTCCTCGCTGGTGAGAAGGTGGTTCCCGTTGGCCGTGACGGCAAGGGTATCATCACCACCGACCTGGTAGTGAATTTCGCTGATGTGCGCAAGCTCATCTACAGCACCGATGTGTATGTAATCGACCTGACCTATGACGGACAGACCCGCAAGGCCGTCCTCAAGGACCTCCAGTTCCACCCCGTCAGCGACGCCGTTCTCCACATGGACCTCCTCGAGGTTAGCGAGGACAAGCCCGTCGTTGTTGAAATCCCTGTTCATCTCGAGGGTCACGCTGTCGGCGTTAAGGCCGGTGGTAAGCTCTACCTGAGCATGAAGAAGGTGAAGGTTAAAGGCCTCTACAAGGACATTCCCGAGACCGTCCTCCTGAATGTGGACAGCCTGGAGATTGGCAAGACCATCAAGGTGCGCGACTGCCAATTCGACAACTTTGAGCTGGTTAACGCCAAGGATCTCGTGATTGCAGGTGTTCGCACTACCCGTGCCGCTGCAAGCGCTGCTACCGAGGGCGAAGAGGGCGAAGAGGCTGCTGAAGGCGAGGCTAACGCTGCCGAGTAATCTTGACACTGACAACGGCCCGTGCCGTTGTCTATCAATCCCTACAACCTATGAAATATCTCATTGTCGGCTTGGGGAACATTGGTGCCGAGTACCAGGGGACCCGCCACAACATAGGATTCACAGTATTGGATGCTCTCGCCGAGGCATCCAATATTGTTTATAGCACGCAACGCTATGGTGCTGTGGCCGAGATGCGGCTCAAGAACCAGCAACTCGTGCTGCTGAAGCCGTCGACCTACATGAACCTGAGCGGCGAGGCCGTGCGCTACTGGATGATCAAGGAGAAAATCGACCTTGACCACCTGCTTGTGGTCGTCGATGACATCGCACTGCCGTTTGGCCAGATACGCATCCGCCCCAAGGGTGCCGATGGCGGCCACAATGGGCTGAAGAGCATCAACGACCTGCTGGGAAGCCAGCAGTGGGCGCGGCTGCGTTTCGGCATCGGCAACGATTTCCCGCCGGGTGCCCAGGTGGACTATGTGCTAGGCTACCCCACCCCCGAGGAACTCGCCATCCTGCCCGAGCGCGCCAAGGTAGCTATCGATGCCATCAAGGCCTTCTGCCTGTCAGGCGTGACATTTGCAATGAACAACTACAACAACAAGTGATGCGGGCGAGCCCGCAGTTTAGAGTTGAGGGTATAGAGTTTAGAGAATGGTATGAAAGAAGTGAGAATCGACAAGTGGCTGTGGGCCACACGGGTGTTCAAGACGCGCACTATCGCCACCACGGCATGCAAGCTGGGCCGTGTGACCATCGGCGGCATGACCGTGAAGCCGTCCCACGGCATCAAGGTGGGTGACCGCATCGATGTGCGCAAGCCGCCCGTGACCTACTCGTTTGAGGTCATCGGCCTGCTCAACAACCGCGTGGGGGCAAAGCTCGTGCCGCTATACTTGAAGAATGTCACCAGCGCCGACCAACTGCGGTTGCTCGAGATGGTGAAAATCGACGGCTTCGTCAACCGCCAGCGCGGCATGGGACGCCCGACCAAGAAAGAAGGCCGTGAGCTGCAGGAATTCACCGACGACGCTTTCTTTGGCTTTGATGAGCCCACTGGAAGCGTCAGCATGCCAGCCCTCGACGATGCGTTTGACTGGGACGAAGAGGAGAATCCCTTGTGGACCCAAGAGGACGAAGACCGCCTGAACGAGGACATCGCCCGTCGGCAACAAGAGAAAGACAGTGAGAATTGACCGCACCGCAATGCGGCTAAAAAAAACAGGCGATGCCTCAACGGGATGATTGGTCCGTTGAGGCATCGCTTTTTGTCAGAACGACTCAGAAACCGAGCGGCGGCAATAGTCGATAAACCGGCAGTAGTTGCAATGCCGCGAGTCATCGGCAGCCTGCTTGAAACTGTCGTTGAACATGGCTTTGACGGTAGCTCCCATCTCACTGATGAACTGCTTGGCCAGGTCATCATCCATCGTGAACTCAAACTGTTTCTTAGCGTACTTCACACCACTGCTCTTCATCGATGTGAGCTTATAGATGACGGGTTGCACCTTTTTCACATCAGGGTGCTCCTTCAGGTATGCATAGCAGTACAGGAAAAGCTGCAGGATTGCCTTGCAGCGCGGCGGCTGGGCATGGTCCTTGTGGGGGTCGAACAGGTCATTCAACTTGGAGAACGATGTGGGGTCCTTGCCGGTCTTGTAGTCCACAATGCGCACTGTTCCGTCGGCCAAGCGGTCGATGCGGTCAGGCATATAAGTGAAGTTCATGGTGGCGCCGCCAATCTCCATGTCAACCAATTCATGCCGTTTCTCACACTCGAGAACCGTGAAAGCATTTTTATTGTCAGTACCGATGATATCCAGATCATGGGCAAGCACAAATTTCACATAGCTCTTGATCGTGTCCACGAGCATGAAGGCCTCGCCCGTGAGCGGGCTGTCGTCAATCTGCAGGACATCCTCGGGCACATGCAGGTAGTGCTTCTTGATATAGTGAACCACTGTGCGCTCGAGGCTTTTCTCCATGAAGTACTTGATCTCGTCGCTGGTTACAGTGTGACCGTTGTGCTCTGCAGGTTGCACCTGATAACAGGTCTTGAGCACATCGTGGATGATGGTGCCAAAGGTACCGTAATCCATGAAATCGCTCAATGCGTTGTCATCGTTCAAGCCCTGTGCATAATGCAGGTAGAACGACAGCGGGCAAGAAATGAATTTGTTGATGGCGCTGGCCGACAGGAACCACTTCTCGGCCATGGGGTGATGCTGGCGGTACATTGCCGTGAGCGCATCGGCACCCGGGTTAGGCACCTCGATATCGATGGGCGAGGATGTCTGGACAGCGGCATTCATCTCGACACGCTCCAACTTGGCACCATAGACCTTCTCCAGTTGTGCGATGTAGCGCGACGGTTCACTGGAGTTACCGTCCCTGATGCTCGAGTCGTAGAAGAGCGTCACATGGCGCGCACGATTGAGCAGGCGGTAAAAATTGAACGACACAATGGCTTCCTGCTGCTCGATGGTGGACATGCCGTGGGCGCGCCGCATGTAATTGGGAATAAACGAGTTGATGCCGTGGCGACGAGGGAATACACGCTCATTCATCGACAATATCACCACATTCTCAAAGTCCAGGCTACGCGTTTCCAGCAAGCCCATTATCTGCAGGCCCTGCAGCGGCTCTCCCGTGAATGGCACAACAGCCGATGAGGCCAAGCGGTCGATCAGGTAGAACACCGTGGTGCGCAACATGGGGCGTGCGTTCTGGGCCAATGAATCCTTGAGCTGGTTGAGAATATTGAGATACATGACCAGGAAAGCCTGCTGCAGCGGCAGCACTACGCCGTCTTTCTCATCGGCCTCCTCATCATCGGCCGGTGTCATCTTTTCTTCCAGCAGGTTGCAGAAGGCCATCAGTTGGTCAATATAATCGCCCTGCTGTCGCTGCAAGTCACCCGTCTGCCCGCTATCCATCGCCGGAGTGAACAGGTCATGGAACGACAGTTGAGCCAGTTCGGCGGCAGGCACCCTGAAGCGGTTAGTCCTTGACAGTTCAACACTCATCGCCAGGGCCTCGTCGGTAAAATAGGTCTTGATCAAGGGATGGGACAGGATATCGTTCACATCCTCGCGGTAGTAGGTCCACACGCCATGCTCCTTGCTGGCCTGGTGGTGCATACGCGTCACGATGTGCATCAGCGAGACGATGCCCGAGCTGCGCAGGGGGTAGCCCAGTGTCACATTGAGGCGCTCCACACCTCGCACCGAGTGCAGCAACGGCACCATCAGCCCCTCGTCGGGCAACACGATGGCCGTCTCGATACCCAACGGCGACTTGGCGCCCTGGGCTTTCATGCTGATCAACTCGTCAAATGCCTGCTTGGTCTGTCCCACATTGGAGGGGACAGCCACCACGCGCAACCGCTGCTCGTGCTTCTCCAGGGGCTCCAATTCCATGGCCCCGAAGCGATTGCAGTAACTGTTGATGAGCAAGGAGCCCGGATCATGCGGTGCCTTCTTGAGCAACGCGGGGATTCCGGCTTTGTCCCACCAGAAGTCAGCTTTGCCCTCCTGCTTGAGGTGATCAAACAATTTGACCTCGGCAGCCGACAAGACACCAAAGCCGACAAACACAAGCCTGCTGTAGGGCAACTGGATGGCGGGAGCCGTGGCGGCCATCCTCAACTGATTGCCGGGCGACACAAGCCCTTTTCCGCCCAATATCTTATGGAACAGGTCGTAGATGTTTCCCAGCGCGTTCCACAGGCTCAAAAACTCCTGCTTGACGACATCCTTGTCCGGACCCTGGGGGGCGGCAGCGCCACTGCCTGTATTCTCCTTTTTCCTGTCGAGCCGCTGCTGCCACAGGCTAGCCTCGCTGCTGGTGTCAAAGAAAGCGGTGAACAGGCTCTTTCCAAAAATCTGCTCCACTTTTTCTTTCACATCGGTAGTCAGGTAGTTGCTGCTCAGGCTGTGCAGGTCATCGAGGTTGCTGTAGATGGCGTGGGCATCGGCAAGAGACCTGTCGATGTCATTGAAATCGCCGATGATGAGCTGTGCCCAGTAGATGAACTTGTCAAACTCATGTGCCTGCTCGCCCATCGACTGGCAGTAGGCCTCATAGAGTGCAAATATCATCTCGATGTCGGTAGCCACAACGGTATCGGTCAATCGTGTGACCAACTCGTTGATTGAGGTGACTGCTGGCATGAGATGGGGCTGGCGGCCCGCTGCACCCTTATCGGCTGCGGCAAAGGCCTTCTGCATATAGTCAGCAAAGAACTGTCCACTGCGGCGGTTGGGAAAGACAAAACAATAATCCTCGAGGCCGGTGACCCCGATATAGTGACGGGCAACTTGCGAAAGGAAAGGAGACATATCTCTTTAGTTAGGAGTTAGGAGTTAGGAGTTAGGAGTTAGAAGTTGGGAGTTGGGAGTTAGGGGTTACTGGTCAATCATTTACGGATGAGGATGGATGTGCGTATGGTAAGGTCAAAGAGGATGAGTTTGCCGTTGCCGTTGCCCGCGATGTCGGCGCTGGCACGGTCCAATTCGCCAGCGATGGACTCGACATTGCGCTCATTGATGAACGGCGAGAAGCGGGTCGAGAAAGCCTCTTCTTCACGCGTGAGATAATTGAGCTCAGGGTTGTGCAGGTTGTAGATGAAGTTCTCGCGCACCTGACGCGTGGCATAGGCGAGGAAGCGGCGCGCCTTCTCGCGTTTCATGTCGGCGATGACCTCGCTCCATGCTTTGAGTTTCACCAAGTCGTGCTGATAGGAAAGGCGCATCAACTCGATGAAACGCTCGCGGAACTCATGGAACTCGCTGCCCGTCTGGACCATGCGTTCGGCCATGATGACATTACCGTCGGCAGGAGCCGCCAGTGCCATGGCGTCCTGCATGTCCATGCCGTAGCGGTCGACCAGATACTGTGCAATTATGGGTGTTGAGGGCTTGCGCAACTCAATGCGCTGGCAACGCGACAGGATAGTGCCCAGGATGCCCTTCTCGTTGTCGCTCACGAGGATGAACTTGCAGTCGTCATAGGGTTCCTCGATGAGTTTGAGCAACTTGTTGGCGGCTTCGTCCTTGAGCTTCTCGGGGAGCCACATGATGAGGACCTTGTACTTGGTCGTATAGGCAGTCAAGGTCATCTTGTGCATGATGCTGTCGGCCTCACGCACAAAAATCTGCGGCTGTGCATTGTCGTTTTTCAGCAGCCCCAACCAGGCCTGATAATCCTCGATAGGATGCTCGGTGACAAACTCACGCCACTCGTCGATATAGTCGCTCGCTTCACAGGGGTTTTTGCTGTCGCCCTTGCGGTTGGTGAACGGATAAGAGAAATGGGTATCCACCTGATTGAACGACTGGTGCTGGCGGCACATCGGGCACACACCGCAGGAGTCACCGTCCACATGGTTGCGGCAGTGCAGATACTGGGCCGTCGCCATTGCCAGTCCCAACTTGGGCACACCAGGCTCACCATAGAGCAACAGGGCGTGGGGCATACGGTCGGCGTCAATCATGCGCCTGATCTGCCCTATCGCCTGCTCATTCCCTAAAACCTCGCTGAATTTCATGTTTTTCTCGTTTTTTTTCGGAGTGTAAAGATACAACTTTTTCGCCAATCTGCATCATGTGGGCTGCATTTTTTTGCCTCATGACAATAAAGCGGCCCCATCGGGCTGCATCGCTGCCAGGGCCATCACCATGGCAATACAGGCGGTGCCGGGTGAAATGCTCAAATAAATTTGGCGTTTCCCACGGCTTGCAGTACCTTTGCACAGATATGGCGGATAAGATGACACCGGAGCAGCGGCATCGCTGCATGAGCCGCATCCGCGGCCGCGACACCAAGCCCGAACTGGTGGTGCGTCGCTGGCTGTGGCACCAGGGATTCCGCTACCGGCTCTATGTCAAGGCGTTGCCCGGTCGTCCCGACATCGTGATGAGGAAATGGCGCACGGTGATTTTTGTCAATGGCTGTTTCTGGCACGGGCACGAGTGCCAAAAGCACCGCCCGGCAACCAACGCGAAGTTCTGGCAGGACAAAATCACGCGCAACCGCGAGCGCGACGCGCGCAATATGGCCCTGCTGCAAGCGGCGGGCTGGCATGTGATTGTCATCTGGGAATGCCAACTGACCCGCCAGCGGCGGCAGCAGACCCTGCGCGACCTGGACTTGGCCTTGAGCGGCATCGTGCTGCAACATGCCGTGCCCGCCTCCAAACCATATCCGGAAACCCTCGGAGAGGATCTGCCCATTGCCGCCGAACCTGGTGAAGTATATAGAACAGAATTGAGAGACTAGAGTAATCAACAATGAAAACCGACCGAGCATATCTGCAGCCACTGGGCACGCTACAAGTGCTGGCCATCATCAGCGTGGTGATAGGTCACTTCTGGGTCAAGAACAATGAATTCCTGAACAGCGTGGGCGTGAGCTTCTGCTTTGTCTACAGCGGCTTCTTCACGGCGATGCACCATCAGTTCGGTGCCGGCTACGGCCTGCGGGACCACTGCCGGTTCATGTGGGGCAAATTGGCCCGCCTCTACCCGTTGCATGTACTGGCTATCGTGCTGAACATCATTGTGATGCTGCTCACGGGGATGACCTCAGGCCTCAGCCTCAAGGTGCTTGCTGCACACCTCACATTGCTAAGTCCCTGGATACCTGACCAAGCCTATTATTTCGGGTATAATCCCGTGGCATGGTTCATCTGCGTGCTGTTTTTTCTGTACTTAATAGCACCGCTGGTTATCAAGCTATTACGCAGGCTGAATATTGCTCTCCAAGTCATTGTTGCCATCACCTTGCTGCTTCTTGAATTCTATTGCGGCTACAGCACCGAGACGGGCAGCGGATCGTCGATGCTCAACGCCTATCAACTGTATCAGTTCCCGCCCATCAGATTGCTGGATTTCGGCACTGGCGTGGTTCTGTTCAACCTGATGCAAACCATGTGGAGAAGACTGCCGAAAACCGGATTGACGCCATGGACCTCGACCTTGATTGAAATTGCCGCCATCTTGTCGTTTGTTGCCCTGTTCGTCGTGGGTCAGCTGTGGTTGCACCCACATTGTTTCCGCGCCTTCTGCACCTCGGCGCCTGCTATCATCGTCCTGTTTGGCGCCTTTGCGCTGACAGCCGGCAGCAAAGGACTTATATCCAATATTTTAAGCACTCAACCCCTAACCTGGCTGTCCCGCATGGGAGCCGAGATTTACCTCTTGCAATTCAGCGTCTTTTTTGCCTTGTCACCATTGTGCCGATGGGCAGGTATTGCCGACAACACATACCTGCATATACCGCTCGTGCTCATCACGCTGGGCCTGGTCTCATGGCTCGTCCACAAGGCATGGGTGCAGCCGTTGAGCCATCTGCTGCAACGGTCCTGAAAGTAAGCCAGAAAAAAAGGATTACACCGCAAAGGCATAATAATAACAAAATGAAAGGGAATCCCATTAAAAAGCGCTGATTTCCCCCTTTCCCCACTCTAAAACTAAGGTTTTCAAACCGCCTAAAAATTAGCCGTTTTGGCCCTGCTGACGGGTGTTCAAAAAAAGTGCCTAAAATATTTTGCCAATAATAAAATAATACCTAATTTTGGGCGCTTTTAAAGCATCCATTTAACCTGTAACATTAACAAGTTTTTTTATTAATATTTTTTTAAAATCGTTTTTCACTAAACAATGGAGATCAAAACGGCAATGGCCGGAACGCTTGAATCCGGCGACATTTTCATCCAGATTGCGCCCAACGACAACGCTGGACTGCACATTGATCTTGAAAGCACGGTAGCCTACCAGTTTGGCGACC
>Ga0310695_10003673_pt1 | contig 29656 bp, 29 predicted proteins | sample RumenRJG_04DNA_FD_203882 | JGI IMG/M metagenome (GOLD analysis project Ga0310695, IMG submission 203882) | Bovine rumen microbial communities from Lethbridge, Alberta, Canada - RJG_04 (v2) (version 2) | ecosystem: Host-associated > Mammals > Digestive system > Stomach > Rumen | place: Canada...
CGGCAATAATCAGAAGCCAGTAAAGCGGGATCAGGAGCATTCCGCGGCAAGGCGCTCCGTCAGCCCGGTCAGCAATTCGGCAAAAGCTCCCTCAAATGCCTCAAAACCTCAGGTAAAAAGACAGCCGGCACAAAGACCGGTCCAAAGCCAGGTACAAAGATCTGCACATCCGACAGCCGCAAATCAGGGTAAGAAGCATGTTCCGCGGGCTGTGCAAAAACCTGCCGGGGGACAGCCACAAAGACCTGCACAGAGAACATCACAAGCGGCTGGTCAGAGAACACCTCCAAAACCTGTTCAGCGTCCCGCTAACAAGCCGGTCCAAAGACCTGCGGATAGCCGTGTTCAAAGACATGTTAAGAGACCTGTTGCGGGCGCGAAAAAGCTCAATCTCGTGCCTTTATTCATCATCGCTGCCGCTGCCGTACTGCTCATTACAGGATATTTTGCCGTAAGGAAATTCCTCGAAAAGGAATATGCCCTTGTCGGTCAGGAGATGACGATCGAAGCAGGGTCTTCAAAGCCTGAGCTCGGTATGTATCTTAAGGGCGAGCCGGCTCTGCCGAAGTTTGTCTCATGCAATCTCAACTTTGATGAAGTCAATATTAATCTCCCGCAGACCATCAGATTTACGATAACGATGTACGGAAAGCATTTCCCGTGCATTCTTAATATCGTGGATACAGTCGCGCCGACAGGCGAGGGCGTGCCGCAGAAGATCTTTGCGGGTCAGGAAATGCCTGACGCATTCAGCTGCGTTACGAATATTCAGGATGTGACGGATGTTACTGCCTCCTGGTATGAAGTGCCCGACATGTCCAGAGGCGGAAGGTATAACACATATGTCATGCTTACCGACGCTTCGGGTAATCAGAATTATGTGGGCGTACCTTTCGACGTTACATTGGATTCGACACCTCCGGTGATCAAGGGCTATCAGGACCTTCAGGTCTATGTCGGTGAGTCGATAGCTTACAAGAAGGATCTTATAGTAACTGATGATCATGATCCTTCTCCCGTCATTGATGTGGATACATCGAAAGTGGATCTTTTGACGCCCGGCAAATACGATGTTACTTATACCGCCAGAGATTTTTCCGGCAACGAGTCATCGGTATCCGTAAAACTTAAGGTCTCTAAAAAGCCCAAGAATTACGTCGAACCCGACGTGGTCTATGCGGAAGCAAAAAAGATCCTGGACGAGATAACGGAACCCGGAATGAGCGAAGAAGAGGTTGCGCTCCAGATCGTATGGTGGTGCAGATATAACATCAGATTCGTCTTAAGGACCCAGAGCAGTTCGTGGACGGAAGCAGCATATAACGCCTATACGAAGAGGGTCGGAAACTGTTATTCGACCGTGTATGCCGTCAAGGTTCTGCTGGACGTGGCAGGCATAAAGAACATGATAATAGAGCGCTATCCGTATCAGACCGCGACACACTACTGGAACTACGTCTATCTTAACGGTCAGTGGTATCACTGCGATTCGACCTGGAGGAAAGACTATGACAGTTATTTCTTCATGTATACGACAAAAGAACTCCTGAATTTCTGGCAGGGAGGATGGAACGGATTCCAGTTCAAGCAGAAGGCATTTCCGGAGAGCGCGACCGAATCTGTCCAGAAGAAGATCGATTATAAGAACCATAAGATTATAGCGGACTGATTTATGCTATAATTCTTCAAAGAATAAGAACCCGGGAGAGTAGGATGACGCCGATACTGTATTTAGTAATTCCGTGCTATAACGAGGAGCAGGTCCTTCCGCTTACGAGCGGCAAGTTCAAGGCCAAGCTTGAAGAACTCATAGATGCCGGCAAGATAAGCAGTGACAGCCGTGTCATGTTCGTAAATGACGGCAGTAAGGATACGACATGGGATATCCTTACATCACTTTGCGAAGAAGATAAGAAATATGCCGCAATCTCGCTGGCACACAACAGAGGCCACCAGAATGCTTTGATCGCCGGACTCATGGAAGCAAAGAAGTATGCTGACATCACCATCTCGATGGACTGCGACGGTCAGGACGACATCAATGCGATCACTCAGATGGTCGATGAATATGCCAAGGGAAATGAGATCGTATTCGGCGTAAGAAATGACAGATCCACCGACTCCTGGTTCAAGAGAACGACTGCACAGTCTTACTATAAGTTCCTCCGCGGCATGGGCGTGGACATCATTCCGGATCATGCGGATTACAGACTCATGAGTTCCAGGGTCCTTAATGCTCTTGAAGGCTACGGAGAAGTAAATCTCTTCTTAAGAGGCATCATTCCCCAGCTCGGATTTAAGCAGTCTGTTGTTTATTATTCCAGAGCCGAGCGCGAGGCGGGAACCACACACTATCCTCTGTCCAAGATGATGTCGCTTGCGATTGACGGCGTTACCTCATTCTCGATAAGACCGTTAAGGCTTATCACTGTATTAGGAATTATCGTTGCTCTTTTGAGCTTTATCGGTATCATATATGTTCTGGTATCGGTTATCTCAGGCTATTACGTTGACGGCTGGGCATCCACCACCTGTATCCTCTGCTTTGTATCGGGAATACAGATGATAAGCCTTGGCGTTATCGGAGAATATATCGGCAGGATCTATCTCGAGACGAAGCAGCGCCCGCGCTACTTTATTGCTGAGAGAAAGAATTTAACGGAGGAGTAATACATGGATATTCTGTATGTTGTAATGCCCGCATATAACGAAGAGGACAATATCCTCGACGTAGTTACATCATGGTATCCGGTGCTTGAAGGTAAGGATCCGGCATCGAGGCTCGTTATCGCTGACAGCGGAAGCCAGGACCGTACGCATGAACTTCTTGAGAACTTCCAGAAGGATCACCCCCAGCTCGTCATCCTGTCCGACACGGGCAAGCAGCACGGCCCCAAGGTCATTGCGCTTTACGATTATTCGATCAAGCAGGGTGCTGATTTTATTTTCCAGACTGACTCAGACGGACAGACTCTTCCTTCAGAATTCGATGCTTTCTGGCAGATGCGCCATGGCTATAAGGGAATCTTCGGCCACAGAGTCGTAAGAGGAGACGGTAAGGACAGAGCCTTCGTTGAGAAGGTCGTATGCTTCCTCTTAAAGCTCTATTTCAAGGTAAAGGTGCCGGATGCAAACGCTCCTTTCCGTCTCATGGACGCGAAAACAGTAGCCAAGTATCTTCCCAAGCTCGATAAGGATTACAACCTCCCGAACATCATGATGACGACGTATTTTGTCCACTATGGTGAGGAGCATACTTTCCGCGAAGTTACGTTCAGACCCCGTCAGGGCGGTACTAACTCCATCAATATCAAGAAGATCGTTAAGATCGGCTGGAAGGCTTTAGGAGACTTCCGCCGCCTTAAGAAGGCTATGTAATGGCGAAGAAGGAATCCGGAAAGCTTAAAAAGATAATCACGGCGCTGGTCCTGCTGGCGCTGTCTTTTGGAATCTTATGGTTTGTCCAAAGACTCCTGACGCCAAAGTATCAGGTCGGTGTAGTCGAAGGTTCATTTACTGAGGAATACTATAAGGAAAAGGTTCCTCACGATATTCTCATCTTCGGCGACTGTGACGCATATGAGAACTTTTCGCCGATCAAGATGTACGAAGATTACGGGATCTCATCTTATATCAGAGGTTCCGGTGAGCAGTATATGTGGCAGTCCTACTATCTGCTCAGGGATTCGCTTAGGATCGAGACTCCGAAGATCGTCGTACTGTCCGTTCACAACATGCAGAACGAGTATCCGAAGCGCAAGGATAACTATAACAGAATGACACTTGACGGCATGAAATGGTCAAAGGACAAGGTCGATGCAATCAATGTTTCCATGACAGAAGAAGAGACTTTTGCATCTTATGTTTTCCCGATCCTGAGATATCACGACAGATGGAACCAGCTTACAATGACTGATTTCCGTCATTTATTCTCGAAAGATAAAGTTTCACACAACGGCTACTACATGCGCTGTGACATAAGGGGCGTGGATACAGTATGGAGAACGCCCGGCAGGATCAGCTATAAATTTGATGAGACTTCAATGTACTATCTCGACCAGATCAGACAGCTCTGCGCCGAGAAGGGCATTGAGCTTATCCTCGTACGCGCTCCAATCGAATACGGCTGGCATGAGCAGTGGGACGAGAACATCGAGAAATATGCTGCTCAGTACGGGCTTAAATATATTAATTTCTGCAATTACGCAGATGAGATGGGCATTGATATGACCCATGATACCTATGACGAAGGTCTTCATCTGAATATCTACGGCGCGGAGAAACTCAGCGTGTTCTTTGGCAGATATCTGAAAGAAAATTACGATCTGACCGATTACAGGACCGTACCTGCCGTAGCTAAGGAATATGAGAAGGATATTGAGTTCTATAACTTCATGAGGGACGACCAGTTAAGTGAGATCGAGAAATACGGTGAACTCATGAGTTACGGAGCCAATGCGATCGAGAATTAACAAAATTTATTAACAATTGGGCATTTTACCGTAAAAAATCCCACGGTTTTTCCTTATTTTTGGCATTTGAATGTAATTTCCATAGTGTATTATTAGTGGAGTGTTTACAAAGAACCAATATGGGAGGATTTTTTGAAATGAAATTAGTTAAAGCAGCAGCTCTTATCATGAGCCTTAGCATAACAGGTGCCGTACTTTGTGCTTGTAACAACCAGCCTGAGCCGGTATCTTCTGACATCAACGTTATCGCTACACAGAGCCAGAATGACGGTTTTACAGGCGGCTCCAAGGAGAGCGAAGGCCACGTTGATCCGAACGCAGCAAGCACAAACTACAAGTTCTCTTACCAGGGTGTTGATTTCGTAATCGACGCAGTTATCGATCTCTCTAAGTTCACAGAGGGTACAGATTATGAGGCAAGAGAAGTTCAGTCCTGCGCATATCAGGGCTTCGGCATGGAGTACAACTTCAAGGGCGGCGCTCTTCAGATCGAGACATATCCTGATGGCGACAAGGAATTCGTAACACGTATTTCCATTTTCGATGACACAGTATCCACACCTGAGGGAATCTGCGTTGGCAGCACTGTTGACCAGGTAAAGACTGCTTACGGTGAGCCTACGGATTCTACTGACGCAGCTCTGATCTATGAAAAGGGCGGTTCTGTTATCCAGTTCCTGATCAAGAATGATGCTGTTTCACAGATCCAGTATCTTGGTAATTAATCAGTTATAGATGACTCGTCAGGCTAAGACAAAGAAAAAATTCAGTATCACAAGGCTGTTGGGATTGGGGATCCTTCCTCCGATCGCAGGAGCCTTGTTGGGCGTTGCAGGCTGTTATTATTACTACACAAAAACCATTGAAAACATTGATAACAGCGTTCTTCAGGAAGTAAGCATCGAGTATGGCCATCCGGTCACATTAGACAGCTTCTTCACTGAGATCCCGCCGAATACAAAATTCATTACTGCAGTAGACCAGATCGATACAGGTCTTTTGCAGAGCTATGACATTGCCATCGACTGCGGCGGTCACGTCGTTCATTCGGTACTTAATGTAGTTGACCGTACGGCACCTACCGGCAAGGCTGTTCCTTTTAAGATGTATGCCGGCAAGGCACCTGATCCGGAACTGCTTATCGATGATATCTTTGATCTGACTTCCGTATCACTCTCATATGACAAGGGCGAGCCCGATCTTACAAAGGGCGGCGACTTCATGATCGGTGTAAGGCTTACGGATTCCAACGGAAATTATTCTGTTGTTGACGTTCCTTTCCGTGTCATCAAGGATGTTCAGGCTCCTAAGATCCTGGGTACTCATGATTTTGACGTGGTAGTCGGAAAAGGCGACGGCATCGATTACGCAGAGAGTCTTATCGTTACAGACGACTATGCCGTTAAACCTAAATTGGAGATCGATGATTCAAAGGTAGATCTCACACAGGTCGGCGATTACGATCTTGTCTACAGAGCTACAGATGATGTCGGCAACGTTTCCGAGATTACCGTACAGGTCCATGTCGTAATCACAGGCAGAGGCGGTCTGTCATCTGCCGAGATCCGTGCCTACGAAGATAAGGCTTACAGCATGGCAAAGGATATCAACAAGAAGATCCTGAGTTCGAGCGATACAGATGTCGTTAAGGCTATGAAGATCTTCTACTGGGTACACAATAACATCAGGTTCGTATTGCGTACTCCCCAGTACGATAACTGGGCTGTTGCAGCTATCAATACATTCTCCAAGAAGTATTCTTCCTGCTACGGCACCTGGGCAGTATGCAAGGCCATGCTCGATGTTGAAGGAATCGAGAACCTCTGCGTCGTAAGAAAAGTCTCGAGGGCACATCCGAATTACCATTACTGGGCATTGGTAAAGCTCAACGGCGAATGGTACCACTGTGATGCCCAGAAGTATTTCGACGGAACGTCCAAGAAGTACTTTACCTTCATGATGACAGATAAGGAGATATATGCTGCTCCTTCTGACCATACTTTCGATAAGTCCAAGTATCCGGAAAGATCGACCAAGTCGGTTCAGAAGTATGTAGATGTTTATAACGGGAAGATCAAATCAGGTTTCCCGTATAAATAAATGAGACGGTAAAGCCCGTCCAATGGGGATTTAAATTTATTAATGGGAATTGGTAATGGGAATGAAGAGAAGAGTTTTAAGCATAGCGGCTTGCTTACTGGCAGTTTTCTCGATTGCCTTGCTTGCTGCATGTGACACCCTTAACGATCTCAAGACTGATGTAACTATCGAGGTAGGTTCGCCTATCTCGATAGATGCATTTTTTGAGAAAGTACCTGAAGGTGCGGAATTCATGACTGATGTGTCGGGAATCAGCACCAGTGAGCCGGGAGTCTATCAGCTGAAGATCCGCTGCGGCAAAAAGAGTGCAGATGTCATCTTAAGGATCGAAGATCACACTCCTCCGACGGGAGAAGCGATTCCGCAGACGGTATATCTCAACTGGAAGATGCCCGAGGCAAAAGACTGTATCGCCAATCTTTCCGACTTCTCGGGAGTAGCTCTGGTCGAGTACCAGAACGGCGTTCCGGCATTTACGGAAGGCGGCGATTATGAAGTCCCGGTAGCCGTTACTGACATATACGGCAACAGCGCCGTGATCAATGTTCCGTTTACGGTGATCAATGACACTACACCGCCTGTTATCAGCGGTCTTAGTGAACTGGAACTCGAGGGCAATCCCGACCAGATCGATTTCTATGAAGGTGTTACGGTAGTAGACGATTACGATCCCGAGCCGATTCTTACCTTTGATGATTCACAGGTCGATTATACAAAGACCGGCACTTACGAGCTCATATACAGGGCCAGTGACAAGGCCGGCAATATCGGTACTGCCAAAACGACCATAAAGATCAAGGTCGCTTCTGAGACTGCCAAGAACAAGACGAGCGGCGGAGACAACGGAACCTATTACGTAGGCGACGGTGATCCTTATGCCATCGCCAGGAAAGTAATGTCCGGTCTCTGGGGCAAGGATGATGTTGCCACCGCAAGGAATATCTTCAACTGGGTACATAACAACCTTTGGTTCAGACTCCTTTCGGGTACAAGGAACTACGAACATGCCGCATACAGAGGCTTCACGAAGCACAGCGGCGACTGCTACGTTTATTATTCCTGTTGCAAGATGCTGCTGGACATTGCCGGTATCGAGAATATGAGGGTCGACCGTTATCCTAAGCTCAACGGCAAGATCCATTTCTGGCTCCTCGTAAAGCTCAACGGCGAGTGGTATCACTGTGACGCCACAGAAGGCTACAAGGACCACCCGGGCGTATGGTTCATGTGCACGGATGCCCAGATCAATGACAGATATCACAAGTTCAACGGAGCTTTATATCCTCCGAGAGCTGGCGGATCCAAGGAGTTCGCATCTCCTACACCGGTTCCTTCCGAAGAGCCGTCGGTAACTCCGTCTCCCTCGGTATCTCCTTCGGTAACTCCTTCGGCAACACCTTCCGCCACGCCTACGGTACAGCCGTCCGCAGATCCGACAACAGCACCTGCAACGGATACGCCTACGCCGACGCCGGAAGGTAACTCACCTACGCCTGTTCAGCCTGCCGATCCGACGCCTTCATCGACGCCGGTCCCTGTTGCTACGGATACTCCGACACCTACTACGAAACCGACAGATGCAACAAGCAGTGAGTCGGCTGACGGGGAATAAGTTGTTATAAATATTTCTTGATATTTTTCTCTTAATTTTAAATAATTAAGCTATGTATAAGACCATTGGTAAAATTGGAGCTGTTTTATATTGCGCCGCCATAATCGCGGTGGCTGTTATCTTCACGATCCGTGATGCGAACAGAAACCTTAAGCGCGACGTGGTTGTTGAAGCAGGCTCCCATATTAAGATCGAAGATTTTTTCGAGAAATGCCCTGACGATGCCAGGTTTGTTACCGATGTGTCTACTATCAACACAGACGAACCCGCTGTATATAAGCTCAAGGTCTTTTATGACGAAGCGTTCGAAAAGGAAGTCGTCTTAAGAATAGAAGATCACACGGCTCCGAGAGGCGTAGCACTTCCGCAGTCGCTCTACACAACATGGAAGGCTCCCGTGGCAGCTGACTGTGTCGGCTATCTTTATGACCTCTCGGGTATTTCAATGATCGAATACAAGGAAGAACCGCTTTTTAAGGAAGGCGGAGACTATAATGTGCCGGTTCTTGTTACGGATGTTTATGGCAATACGGCTTCCATTGATGTTCCTTTCACGGTAATAGATGACCGCACGGGTCCTGTTTTAACGGGTGTTCATGATCTTGAGACGGAAGCAAACAGCGAGCCTGACTTCTTTGACGGCGTAACTGTCTCAGATGATTACGACGAAGATCCGGTAATAAGGATCGACGATTCGAAGGTCGATTACGAGCACCCCGGAACATATGAGGTCAAGTACATTGCAATTGATAAGGCTAATAATTTCACGACAAAAACTGTAGAGATAAAGGTTAAGGAGTCTACAAACAGTGCTCCGGCAGGCAGTGACAGCGAATATGATGTCTCCGGTTCCGGTTCGGGCGGAAGCGGCGGAGGTGGCGGAAACGGCAAGCTTTCTGACGCTAAGAGACTGGCTTCCAGAGTTCTGTCCGGGCTTTGGGGAAAGGATAATGTCGCAACCGCCAGAAATATCTTCAACTGGGTGCACAACCATATCTCTTATACTCACTGCGGAAGCTTGAGTTATGCTTCTGCCGCATACAGAGGTTTTTCGAGACGTTCCGGAGACTGTTACGTCTTTTATTCCTGCAGCAAGATGCTTCTTGACCTTGCAGGAATCCCCAACATGATGGTCAAAAGATATCCGGTATATGGAAGCAACCATTACTGGAATCTCGTGAAGCTCAACGGCCAGTGGTATCACTGCGATTCAACGCGCTTCAAGCATAGAAGCTCTATCTATTTCATGTGCACAGATGAGCAGATAAACGATAAATACCACCGGTTTAACGGAAGGCTTTATCCTGCTCGTGCAGGAGGTTCGACGGAATTTCTGCCTTCTGATACACCGACACCTACGGAAACACCGACTCCTGAGGTAACAGAGACACCTACACCAACACCGACACCGGAAGTCTCGGTTACCATAACTCCTACTCCGACAGGTTCAGCCGAACCTACGGTTACCGGCGCAGATACACCTACGCCTACACCGGAGACTACTCAGGATGTGACGGTCACGCCTACGCCGAAAGAGACGGAACCGTCGAATCCTACGGATACTCCGCCGCCGACAAATACACCGACTAATACGCCGGTGCCACCGCCGCCGACGAAAATACCGGAGACGCAGCCGTCTGAATCTTCTGATTCTGAATAATAAATGGGGAAATAGAAATTCGGGAATCAGGGATCAGATCAGGTAAGTAAAGTTATGTATAAGCTTGTTGCAAGAATAGGATCAATAGCATATGTCACCGCTATTATAGTGGTGTCTGTTGTCTGTACCATAAGGGATGCCAACAGGAATCTTTTAAGGGAGGTCACGATCGAAGCAGGCTCCAATATAAAGATAGAAGATTTCTTCAGGACATGTCCCGATGATGCCGAGTTTGTAACGGATGTTTCATCGATCGATACCAAAGTTCCTTCAGTATATAAGCTCACAGTCCGCTACGATGAAGTTTTTGTCAAAGAGGTCACTTTAAAGATCGAAGACCATACCGCACCCAAGGGAATCGCGCTTCCACATGACCAGTATGCAAGCGTAAGTTGGCCTAATGCATCTGAATGTGTGGGATTTCTTTACGACCTGTCGGGTATAGCAAAGATAGAATACAGGGACGGTACACCCACATATCAGTTTACCGGTGATTATATTGTCCCCGTTGTTGTTACCGACTGGTACGACAATTCGACTGTTATAGATGTTCCTTTTCATGTTACGGATGACCATAATGCGCCTCTGTTCTACGGTATCCACGATATCTATATCGATGACTCGAAAGACGCACAGATAGATTATTTTGAAGGCGTTACCTATGTTGACGATTATGACGAGAAACCCGGAGTTCTTGTAGATGATTCCAAAGTCGTTATCGGTCAGGAAGGCACTTACGAGATAACTTACAAAGCCAAGGATGATGCAGGCAATCTGAGGATCCAGAAAGCCAATGTCCATGTTGTTAAGCAGCACGCGACCAACGGTACATCCGGAGCGGGCGGCGGCTGGGATACAAGCCACCACAATGACGTTTATAAGATGGCCAGGGATATCGTTAAAAAGCTCAAGGGCAGGAATTCCACTGAAACGGCAAAGAATATCGTCTCTTACGTTCATACTCATGTATGGTATACGACCGTCAGAGGCAATCAGACTTTTGAGGATGCGGTATATCAGGCATTCACAAAACATAGTGCAGATTGCTACGGATATTACTGCACGACCAAGATTCTTTTGGATTGTGCAGGTATCCCCAATGTGATGGTAAAGAGGTATCCTGTAAAGGACGTCGGCCACTACTGGAACCTCGTCAAGCTTGGTGACTCATGGTATCATTGTGACTCGACAGTGTACCGCTACCATCACAGCAGTTTCTTTAAACTGACTGATAAAAAGATAGGTGACAGCCACCACCGGTTTGACGGTTCGATCCTTCCGGTAAGATCCGGCGGAACACCTGAATATGTTAAAGATCTTGAGAAAGAATCGAAATAAAAAGATAATAGGAGAAAAGACAGATGAAGAAAATCAAGTTAGTTGCATTAGCACTCGGTCTGTGTGCTGCAGTATCCCTTTTCGCAGGCTGCAACAATACGTCAGATGAATCAGCGGTAGTATCCCGTATTGATGGGGGACAAACAAAGATCACAGTAAACAACGGGGGTTCAAAGTCCGGCCCTGCAGGAGCTTATTCATTCTTATATAAGGGATATGAAATAATGCCGGGCACACCGGCTGCTCCCGTAGTCCAGATGCTCGGAGAACCTTTGGATTCATTTGAAGGCGCTTCATGTGCTGGCCAGGGCCTCGACATCATCTACTCATACCCCGGCTTCAAGCTCTATGCTTATCAGGAGGACGGCGAAGAACTCGTTGACGGAATCGAGATCGAAGATCCCCTTATCGACTGCAAGGGTATTCACGTAGGTCAGACTGTTACTGATGCCAAGGCAGTTTTCGGAACACCTGATCAGGAAGACGATTACGGCGTTATCTACCGTTCTGAAGACACGGTACTTCAGATCAACTCTAATGAAGTCGGCGAGATAATCTCAATCATGTTCAGAAGGTCGGACGATTAATTGCGAAAAAAGGCGATTTTCGACGAATTTAAGAGAATTCTTGAAGTTTTTTGAAGAAAATTGTTGACATAACGATCACAGGCGGTTATTATATGCAGGCTTGCTCAAGGAGCAGGCCTGTATTTTTTGCTTATATTAGGCATTGGAAATATAAGAAGACTCAATGAATTTAAGGAGAAAGACACATGGCTACATATGTTGCAACCAAGGATTCAATAGAAAGGAAATGGCTCGTAATCGACGCTGAGGGCATGGTTCTCGGACGTTTGGCTACAGAGGTTGCTAAGCTCTTAAGAGGTAAGCACAAGCCCACATATACTCCTTTCCTTGATACCGGTGATAATGTAATCGTAATCAACGCTTCCAAGATCGTTCTTACAGGAAAGAAGCTCGACGAGAAGCTTTATCGTCATCACTCAGGTTTCCCGGGTGGACTTAAGGAGATCGACTATCGTACTTTGATGGCTAAGAACCCTGAGAAGGCATTAGAGCTCGCAGTTAAGGGTATGCTCCCTAAGAACTCTTTAGGCCGTCAGATGTTCAGAAAGCTTCACGTTTATGCTGGTCCTGAGCACGAGCAGACAGCACAGAAGCCTGAAGTTTACACATTCTAATCGGAGGACTAAGTAATAATGGCAGCAAAGAAAACAAGCAACAAAGTATATTACTACGGCACAGGCCGTCGTAAGGACGCAGTAGCAGCCGTTCGTCTGGTTCCCGGTAAGGGCAATATCACAATCAACGGCAAGAGCATCGACGATTATTTTGGTCTTGATACACTCAAGCTCATCGTTCGTCAGCCTCTCGCAGCTACACAGACAGAAGATAAGTTCGACGTAATCGTTAAGGCTATCGGCGGCGGTATCTCCGGTCAGGCTGGTGCAATCCGTCACGGTATTGCAAGAGCTCTTGTTGAAGCTGATGAAGAAAGCTACAAGGCAGTTCTCAAGGAGAGCGGATTCCTCACACGTGACGCTCGTATGAAGGAAAGAAAGAAGCCGGGTCTCAAGAAGGCAAGAAAGGCTTCACAGTTCTCAAAGCGTTAATCGTTACTTCGATTTCGAGAAAAGAACTTCAAAGGCTGTTCCGTTTGGAACAGCCTTTTTCTTTATTACTGTTATAACACGGTGGTGTTATAATCGCATTAAATATAACACAGGAGTGTTATATTTGCTGACAGGGAGGGATAAGTATGAACAGCGGATTTAAAGAAGCATTGAATAAAAGCGGAATGACCATGTACAGTCTTGCAAAGCAGACAGATGTTCCTTATACAACGATAAACAGACTGATGAATGAGCGGTTAAGCATCAACAACTGCAATGCCGGGGCAGTCTTTAAGATCGCTTCTGCACTTGGCGTTCAGATGGAGACCATAATGAATGACGAACGCGTTTATTCATTAGAAGAGATAGCGGAACTGATCGCTCCGGTTGCAAGGAAATACAACATTCCCAAGGTCTATATTTTCGGTTCTTACGCAAGAGGCGAAGCTGACGCAGACAGCGATGTGGATCTGATGATAGAAGGGGGTGATTTCGGTGCCCTTGATGTTGTAGGGATTATGAATGATTTCCAAGAAACACTTAACAAATCTGTAGATCTTGTGACTTCAGAAACGCTTTTGCAGAAGAGCACAAAAGAAAGATCTAAGAAATTCATTAGTAATGTGAATAAGGAGAAAATAATACTATATGAATCAGCGTGATGAACAAGTAATAACTCACATCTATTTTCATTGTAAAGATATACAGGAATTTATTGAGAGATTTGGAGACTCGTTTGAGGCATTCTGCGAGGATCGTGCTTATTTCAATTCAGTAAGCATGGCAATAATGCAGATCAGCGAGTTGTCCAGAGAATTATCTGATGAGTTTACGAAGTCAACAAATGAGAAGATGCCTTGGAGTAAGGTAAAAGGAATACGGAATTTAATCGCTCATGGATATGCTGAACTGGATGAAAGAATGATGTGGAAAACAACTAAAGAAGATGTTCCTGTAATGATGAAGTTATGTAAAGAATCAGTATCGATAGAAGATAGAAAAATATAAATCTGCGTCCGCTTTGCTATTTATCCTTATTGAATGTAGAATTACTACGCAAAGGAAGGACCGGCATGATCAAGTTCAAGACAACATCTCCTGAAATGACAGAGAAGTTCGGATACGAACTAGCGAAGTCATTATGCGGCGGCGACGTTATCGCTCTTACGGGTGATCTCGGCGCAGGGAAGACTTGTCTTACGAGGGGCATCGCCAAAGGGCTTGGTTCTTCATCTTATGTTTCCAGCCCGACCTTTACCATCGTTAATGAATATGACGGCGGGCGTCTCATGCTGTTCCACTTTGATACATACAGGCTCTCGGGTCCTGATGATTTCCTGATGAGCGGTCTTGATGAATACTTCTACAGGGAAGGCGTCTGCGTCATTGAGTGGAGCGACATCATTGAAGAACTCTTGCCTCAGGATACGATTAAGATGACAATAACAGGTGATGGCAATTTAAGGACATTCGAATGCGAATGTTCTGAGAAGCACCTTAAGTATCTGGAGGGCGCAGTTGCCAAGGCAGGAGCTGATATAGAAACATGAAATTACTGGTTTGTGATACATCGAATTCAAATTGCAGTGCCGGAGTTTTCGAAGACGGCAAAGAGATCTGCTACGAGCTCTCGTTTGAGACCAAGACTCATTCAGAGACCTTTATGCCTTTGGTCCACAGCGTTATGGCAAAGGCCGGCGTAAAGCACGAAGATCTTGACGGTTATGCGGTAACGGTCGGTCCCGGTTCTTTTACCGGAATAAGGATCGGCGTTGCAGCTGTTAAGGGTATGGCTCTTGCTGCAGGCAAGAAGTGCATTGCGGTATCTTCGACAGAAGCGCTCGCGAGGTCATGCGAGAATGCAACGATGACACCCAAGAATGAGACATTGATAGTTCCTGCCATTGACGCAAGGAACAACAGGGTTTTCGCACGAGGCTCAGAAGAGGACACGTTAAAGACCTTGATACCTGAAGACGCATATGACGCTGATGACTTAGCGGAAAAGATCTCTAAGATCCCTGAAGTAATCTACGGCAAGAGGCGCCAGATCCTGGTTGTAGGAAGCGGCGCAACTGTAATGAAGAAGGCGTTCGAGAAGGCCGGTTACGGACTGAACATCTACTATGCACCCGGTGCCGCCATTATGCCGAAGGGCGTGGCTGCTGCAGCATTTGCAGGCAAGGAGCTTATAGACGCAAGGGACCTTAAAGCATCCTATTGCGCTGTCTCACAAGCTGAAAGGCTTAAGAAGAATGGCTGATCTTGTAGTAAGGCAGGGAACGGTCTCCGACATTCAGGCGATAATGGCTCTGGAACAGGGATCGATCGAGCATCCCTGGGAGAGCAAAGCCATAGAGAGTCTCATCACAGACGGCAATAAGGTGTGCCTTGTTGCAGAACTTGACGGCGTCATCATTTCTTATGTCGGCGCAGAATCCGTTCTGGATGAATCCAATGTCGGCAATATCGTTACACACAGAGAATACAGGGGCAGAGGGATAGCTACAAATCTTTTTGAAGCTCTTCTGGCGGAACTGAAGGAGAAGGGCATAAGGAAACTTTTTTTGGAAGTTGAGCATGACAACGGTCCTGCCATCGCCCTTTATGAGAAATTCGGCTTTGCCGGCTACGGTTACAGACGTGATTACTATGGCAAGGGCAAGGATGCTGTTCTTATGAGCCTGAAGCTCTGTTGATATTTTTACCAAAAGGATTTCACAAAAATAACTCATTTGCGTTAAATAGTCGAAATTGGACTGTTCGGCTCGTTTTTGGTTGATTTTCGCGAAAGTCAAAAATATACTTATCCTGTTATTTTATGAGGGGACGTACCTGACTATGACTAAAGAAAAGATTGTTTTTGATTGTGAAGATGCTTTGCAGATGAAGGCCGTAGCGGTCATGATCCAGAAGGCTTCCCAGTACCATAGCACAATCTACATTGTCCGCAGTGGCAGAAGAGCTAATGCGAAGAGCCTTTTGGGTGTTATGTCCCTCGGAATCGAGAACGGCGCCGAGATCGAGATCGAAGCAAACGGCGACGATGAGAAGGAAGCTTGCGAAGCACTTCTCTCCCACCTCAAGAATCCTAAGCTCGCTGTGTAATGCCCGCCGGTAAATTCGACGCCAGGCTGGACACAGTCCCATTAAGCCCCGGAGTGTACCTTATGAAGGACTCTTCGGGCTGTGTTATTTATGTGGGAAAAGCGAAAAAACTTAGGAACAGACTGAAGAGTTATTTCGGAGGCGGAGTGATCTCTTCACCGAAAGTCCGCGCGATGGTCTCCCACGTTGCCGACTTCGAATACACGGTTGTCGGCTCTGAACCTGAGGCTCTGCTCCTCGAGAACAACCTCATCAAGAGATACCAACCCAAATACAATATCCTGCTCCGTGATGACAAGGGATATCCTTATATCTGTGTCACTTTGAACGAAGCATATCCGAGAGTCTTTAAGGCCTTCAGGCCCGATCCGGAAGCCCGTAAGAACGGCGCGAAGTATTATGGACCTTACATGGGTTCGGACTGTTTTGAAGTGTTAAAGGCGATCAACGACATCTTCCCGTTGAAGCGCTGCAAGAAAGTCTTCCCGAGAGACATCGGCAAGGAGCGCCCCTGTCTTAATTATCACATCGGAAAGTGCATGGCGCCGTGCCTCGGAACGGTCAGCCGGGAAGATTACCGTGCCATGATCGACCAGATAGTACAGTTCTTTGAAGGCAAGTACGACGGCATCGAAAAGGACATCAAGGCGCAGATGGAACTGTGCTCGGCAAACCTCGAATTCGAGAAGGCCGGAGCTTTAAGAGACAGGCTCTATGCTTTAAAAGCCATCCGCCAGAACCAGCGTGTCTATCTTGATATCGAGCGCGATGTCGACGCTATCGGCCTTTATTCCGACTGCGGTGAGACGTGCGTTCGAAAGCTCGAATTAAGACAGGGCAGGATAGTCGGATCTTCCACATATTTCTTCACCGGCGAAGAAGAGGACAAGGAAGAGATCCTGAAGAATTTCATAATGCAGTATTACGAGGATGCGCCGTTTATTCCGCCCTTGATCCTCGTGCCTTTTAAGATGGAAGAAGAGGACCTCGAAGTTATCGAGAAGACCCTTACGGAAAAGCTCGGCAAGAACTGCAGGCTCCATGTAGCAGAGCGCGGTGAGCTGCGCGAATTATCCGATCTGGCCAAGAACAATGCACGTGAGATGATGGTCCGCAGAATCCTTCGCGGAGGCAATGCCAATGCCGATCCGTCAGTGCCTCTGCGCTATCTTGAAGAACTTCTGGGCGCTCCTGAAGGCAGGATATCCAGAGCAGAATCTTTCGATATCAGTAACCTCGGCAATGACGATATCTGCGCGGGTATGGTCGTCTTCAAGGATGGCAAGGCTGATAAGCAGTCCTACAGACTGTTCAAGATGAAGAAGGTCGAATCACAGGACGACTACCAGTCGATGCGAGAGACTCTGGAGCGCAGATTCTCACACAACGAAGATGACGGATTCAAATACCCGGACATCATACTGGTCGACGGCGGCAAAGGCCAGCTCGAAGCTGTCGCTTCAGTCGTCAGATCGATGGAAGGTACAAAGGATATCTACCTGGCCGGAATGGTAAAGAATGACCGCCATAAGACGGCGGGGATCGTTTTCGAAGACGGGCGCGAGATAAGGCTGGAAGGGAGGACCCTGACTGACAGCGAGATGGGACTTCTCCGTTTCCTTACGACGGTCCAGAATGAAGTGCACAGATTCGCGATCTCATACCAGCACAAGCTTGCCGGCAAACGCAACATAAAATACAAACTCGAGAATATCGAAGGCATCGGCCCCTCAAAGCGCAAGAATCTGCTCGCGCATTTTGGTACAATAAAGGCCGTGGAAAACGCTTCTGTTGAGGAGCTTAAGGAAGCAAAGGGCATTTCCGAGAAGGATGCCAATGCAATCTACAACTATTTCCACTAGAGGGAGTCTTAATGGCAATCTACGCTCTTGCGGATCTTCATTTATGTCTTTCCAATCCCGACAAATCCATGGCGGTCTGTTGGTCTACCTGGGCTGATTATGTGGAGAGGATAAAAGAGAACTGGGAGAAAACCGTAACCGACTCGGATACTGTTCTTGTCTCTGGAGATATCTCATGGGCCACTTATATCGACAAGGCTGAGGAGGATTTCCGCTATATTTCCGAACTTCCCGGCCGTAAGCTCTTGTCGCGCGGCAACCACGATTACTGGTGGACGACGATGAAGAAGATGGAGGAATATTTCGCTTCCAAAGGCTTCAACAATCTTGAGTTCGTAAGGACCAATGTGCTCGAAGCGGAAGGCTGCCTTATCACCGGCACGAGAGGCTGGATGATCGAGACCAAAGATGCGATCGAGGGCTCTGACAACAGGAAGATCTATGAGCGCGAGAAGCTCCGCATCAAGATGTGCATCGATGTCATTAACGAAGCTGATCCGGACCACGCGAAAAAGCACATCCTCATGATCCACTATCCGCCTATAACCGCCAAGCAGGAATTCACGGAATTTGCCGAGATGATCTCTTCGGGCGGAATCGATATCTGCGTTTACGGACACCTCCACGGCAAGGCTCACAAGAAGGCTTTCGAAGGTGATTTCGGAGGCTGCAGGTTCATCTGCACATCGGCTGATTTTGTCGGCTTCACGCCGGTAAGGATCGTGTGAGTTCAAAATCTCCAATACCAACTCTCGTAAATTCACTACAAAATTCACGCAGCGCGGTAATTCTGTAGTGAAAAATAAGTCAGCTGTTTAGATTTTCACGATTTTTGTCACGCACTGCGTGTATTTTGCAGTGAAAATTGATGTTCGGGAGCCGCTCCCGGGCCGCCCTCTTAAAGGTCCCAAACGCGCCTCTAAAAACGCGCGCCAAAAATTTTTTCGCGTCCGCAAACACAATAAATAAAGGCGTTTGCGGGATACATAAAATTAATTTGATAGACAGGCAAATTATTATAATATATAATACTTACAGAGCCGAAGCAGTGGGATAATCCCATTTGCGGCGGCTCTTTTTTGTCTATATCTTCAGTAGAGGTAATCACATGGCATACTCGATGACAGGCTTCGGCCGCGGCGAGAAGGTTTTCGACACCAGGAAATACAGTATAGAGATCAAATCGGTCAATTCCAGATTCTGCGATATTTCGATCAGAATGCCCAGGATCTTTAACTACTTGGACGGCGATATCAGAAGAGTTATCACCGACAGGCTCTTAAGAGGCAAGATCGACGTTTTCGTCAATTATGAGGATCAGGGAGAGGCAGGCCAGACGGTTACGGTCAATGCGGGCCTTGCCAAGGAATATTCCGAGGCTGCCAAGGCTATTGCAGCTCTTACGGGACGCGAGGATGACTTCGGAGTTGCAAGACTTGCGACGATGCAGGATGTGCTGAGCGTTACGCAGAACGAGATCAATGAAGAGCAGGCAGCAAAAGAACTCATGGAGGCGCTTAATCTTGCAATAGACGGCATGCTCGCCATGAGGAAGAGAGAGGGCGAGAATCTGGTTGCCACGATCCTTACAAAGGTACAGACACTTGAAGGCATCAGAGAGGAAGTCGTAACAAGATCACCTGAAGTAGTTGAAGCATACAGACAGAAGTTAGCCGCAAGGATCAATGAGATCTTAACGAGCGACCAGAGAGAATTCTACGACGACAACAGGCTTGCTGCAGAAGTTGCGATCTTTGCTGACAAGTGCGCAATCGACGAAGAGATGGCGCGCCTTTCAAGCCACTTCTCACAGGCAAGGAAGATCCTTGCTGAAGATGGTTCTGTCGGCAAGAAGATGGATTTCCTCGTTCAGGAGATCAACCGCGAGGTCAACACGACAGGCAGCAAAGCAAATGATATCGAGATCACTTCCAGAGTTCTTACAATGAAGAACCTTGTGGAAGAGATCAGAGAACAGATACAGAATCTTGTATAAAGGACGGGCAGTAAATGGCATCTGAATTTATCGACATCGGATTCGGAAATATAGCACAGGCATCGCGCATTATATGCGTTGCGGCTGCGGAGTCTTCTCCGGTAAGACGCATGATGCAGGATTCCAAAGACAGGGGAACTCTTGTAGACTGCTGCGCCGGCAAGAAGTGCAAATCGGTAATTGTCACGGACAGCGGCCTCGTGCTTACATCCGCGCTTTCAACATCAGAGATAAAGGAGATGTTGGGATGAGTAATTACAGAGGATTGATAGTTGCAGTATCAGGACCTTCAGGCGTGGGGAAAGGAACAGTGCTCGCAAGAGTTGAAGAACTTCTTGAGCAGGATCACCCGGGAAGCGTAGGACATTCGATCTCCGTTACGACCAGAGCTCCGAGAGGCACCGAAAAGGACGGCGTCGAGTACTACTTCAGAACGACAGAGCAGTTCGAGCAGATGATAAAGGACGGCAAGATTGTAGAGTATGACAAATATGTTGATAACTACTACGGCACTCCTTCGGACCCGTTAGATGAGATGCTCGGAAAAGGACAGGATGTTCTTTTCGATATCACGATAGAAGGGAGCCTCGCACTGAACCGTAAGTTCGACGTTGATACGGTTACGATATTTATCCTTCCGCCTTCAATGGAAGAACTCGAGAACAGATTAAGAGGCAGAGGCACCGAGACTGAAGAGAAGATCGCCAAGAGGCTCGCGCAGTCCAGAGAAGAGATCAAGCGTGCCGGAGAATTCGAATACATCATTACGAACGATGATGTGGACAGAGCAGCAAGAGACATTCTTGCGATAATCACCGCTGAAAAGCTTAAAGCTTCGAAGAATATATGTACAGCAAAAGAACTTGAATAAAAGGAGAAGAGAGGTAAAGAAGATGTTAACAGATCCTTCAATCGAGAAACTCAAAGAGAAGTCAGCAAGCCCTTACGACCTTACGGTGCTCGTAAGTAAGCGTGCAAGAGAACTGACAGACGGCGCTCAGCCCATGATCGATGCTGACGGTGCAGCAAATGTTGTATCTTTGGCATGCCGTGAGGTTGCAGCTGACAAGGTCGTTGCAGTCAAGGGTGATGTAGAGGATGAAGCAGTCATCCCGATCACAAGAGAAGAGAAGATCAGAAGAAGAGAAGAAGCTGAGAACAGAAGAAAGATGCTCGAGGAAGAAAGAGCAGAGAGAATGTCTGTTGCTGGCGGCTTGAACTCCAAGGGCTTGGATGACCTTATCGACGCTTTGGCAGGCGGAAGCTCCGAAGGCGAAGAAGAGGAAGACGTATATGAGGGCGATGAAGAGCCTGAGAATGAAGACTAAGAATAATCCAGAGGGAGTTTAACTAATATGGCAGTAGAGAAAACAATGGATAAGATAGTCTCACTTGCAAAGGTAAGAGGCTTTGTATATCCGGGTTCTGACATCTACGGTGGTCTTGCTAATTCATGGGACTACGGCCCGTTAGGTGTTCAGCTTAAGAATAACGTTAAGGCAGCATGGTGGAAGAAGTTCGTCCAGGAGAGTCCTTACAATGTAGGACTTGATGCTGCGATCATCATGAATCCCAAGACATGGGTTGCTTCAGGCCACGTCGGCGGATTCTCCGATCCTCTTATCGACTGCAAGCAGTGCAAGGCACGTCAGAGAGCAGACAACCTCATTGAGGATTGGAACAAGGAGAACGGAATAGAGAACGTACCTGTTGAAGGTATGAGCCCTGAAGAGATGGTAGCTTACATCAGGGACAACAACATTCCCTGCCCTGTATGCGGCGGCCACAACTTCACAGATATCCGTAAGTTCAACCTTATGTTCAAGACATTCATCGGTGTTACCGAGGATGCCACATCTGAAGTTTATTTGAGACCTGAGACAGCTCAGGGTATCTTCGTTAACTTTGCAAACGTTCAGCGTTCTGCAAGAAAGAAGCTTCCTTTCGGTATCTGCCAGATCGGTAAGTCCTTCCGTAACGAGATCACACCCGGTAACTTCATCTTCAGAACACGTGAGTTCGAGCAGATGGAGCTTGAGTTCTTCTGCGAACCCGGCACAGACCTTGAGTGGTTCGATTACTGGAAGACATTCTGCCACGACTGGCTCATCGGCCTCGGCATCAAGGAAGAAGAGCTCCGTACAAGAGACCACGCTAAGGAAGAGCTCGCTTTCTATTCCAGAGCTACAACAGACTTCGAGTTTGCTTTCCCTTTCACAGACTGGGGCGAACTCTGGGGTATTGCTGACCGTACAGACTACGATCTCAAGCAGCACATGGAATTCTCCAAGCAGGATCTCACATATTTCGATCCGGCTAAGAACGAGAAGTACATTCCTTACGTTATCGAGCCTTCTCTCGGTGCTGACCGTGTTACACTCGCATTCCTCTGCTCAGCTTATGACGAGGAAGAACTCGAAGGCGGCGACGTAAGAACAGTAATGCATTTCCACCCGTTCCTTGCTCCTATCAAGATCGGTGTGCTCCCGCTTTCCGCTAAGCTTACAGACAAGGCTCAGCCTATTTTCGAGAAGCTCTCGAAAAAATATATGTGCGAGCTCGACGACCGTCAGTCCATCGGTAAGCGCTACAGAAGACAGGACGAGATCGGTACTCCTTACTGCGTAGTTTACGACTTCGATTCAGAGAATGACGGCTGCGTAACTATCAGAGAAAGAGACTCAATGAAGAACGTTGAGTACGAGCCTGGAAACATCAGATTCCCGATCGAAAAACTTGAAGATTTTTTTGCAGATAAGTTCGATTTTTAAGATTATATTCTGTTAAAATAAACTGATAAGTTTTTAGCAGGCTAAATTGCCAATAGAGAGACAAAAAACTGAATCCAATAAATGAAAGGCGGATAAAAGAATGACAAAGTACGTTTACCTGTTCACCGAAGGCAACGGAAACATGCGCGAACTCCTTGGTGGTAAGGGCGCTAACCTTGCTGAGATGACAAACATCGGACTCCCTGTACCTCAGGGTTTCACGATCAGCACAGAGGCATGCACCAAGTACTATGAGGATGGCCGTCAGATCAATGACGAGATCATGGCTCAGGTAATGGAGTATATCGTTAAACTTGAGGAGATCACAGGCAAGAAGTTTGGTGATCTTGAGAACCCGCTCCTTGTTTCCGTAAGATCCGGTGCAAGAGCTTCCATGCCTGGTATGATGGACACGATCCTCAACCTTGGTTTGAATGAGCAGGTTGTAGACGTTATCGCTACAAAGTCCGGCAACCCCAGATGGGCTTGGGACTGCTACAGAAGATTCATCCAGATGTATTCTGACGTTGTTATGGAAGTCGGTAAGAAGTACTTCGAAGAGCTCATCGACAAGATGAAGAACGAGAGAGGCGTTAAGCAGGACGTTGAGCTTACAGCAGACGACCTCAAGGAACTCGCTTCACAGTTCAAGGCTGAGTACAAGGCTAAGATCGGTTCAGACTTCCCTACAGATCCTAAGGAGCAGCTCGTTGGCGCTATCAAGGCCGTATTCAGAAGCTGGGACAACCCGAGAGCTAACGTTTACAGAAGAGACAACGATATCCCTTATTCATGGGGTACAGCAGTTAACGTTCAGTCCATGGCATTCGGTAACATGGGTGACGACTGCGGTACAGGTGTTGCTTTTACACGTGACCCTGCTACAGGTGAGAAGGGCCTCTTCGGTGAGTTCCTTACAAACGCACAGGGTGAGGACGTTGTTGCAGGCGTTCGTACTCCTATGAAGATCGCTGAGATGGAGCAGAAGTTCCCTGAAGCATTCGCTCAGTTCACACAGGTTTGCGAGACACTCGAGAAGCACTACAGAGACATGCAGGACATGGAGTTCACAGTTGAGCACGGTAAGCTCTACATGCTCCAGACAAGAAACGGTAAGAGAACAGCTCAGGCTGCTATGAAGATCGCTTGCGACCTCGTTGACGAGGGAATGAGAACACCTGAAGAAGCAGTTGCTATGATCGATCCTAGAAACCTTGATACACTCCTTCACCCTCAGTTCGACCCTGCAGCTCTTAAGGCAGCAGAGGCAATCGGTAAGGGCCTTGGCGCTTCTCCCGGAGCTGCTTGCGGTAAGATCGTATTCACAGCTGACGATGCAGTAGCTTGGCACGACAGAGGAGAGAAGGTAGTCCTCGTAAGACTCGAAACATCTCCTGAAGATATCACAGGTATGAAGGCTGCTGAGGGTATCCTCACAGTACGTGGCGGTATGACATCACACGCTGCAGTAGTTGCACGTGGTATGGGTGAGTGCTGCGTATCCGGCTGCGGCGACATCGCTATGGACGAAGCTAACAAGAAGTTCACTCTTGCAGGCAAGACATTCCACGAAGGCGACATCATCTCCCTTGACGGTTCTACAGGTAAGATCTATGACGGCGCAATCGCTCAGGTTGATGCTGATCCTAACAACGGATATTTCGGCCGCATCATGAAGTGGGCTGACGAGTTCAAGAGACTCGAAGTACGTACAAACGCTGATACACCTAACGATGCTAAGAAGGCTCGTGAGCTCGGCGCTGAAGGTATCGGTCTCTGCCGTACAGAGCACATGTTCTTCGGTGAAGGCAGAATCGAAGCATTCCGTGAGATGATCTGCTCCGACACAGTTGAGGAGCGTGAGGCTGCTCTCGAAGTTATCCTTCCTATGCAGCAGTCCGACTTCGAAGCTCTCTATGAGGCTCTCGAGGGACATCCTGTTACTATCAGATTCCTTGACCCGCCGCTTCACGAATTCGTTCCTACAGAAGAAGCTGACATCAAGGCTCTTGCTGACAAGAAGGGCAAATCTGTTGAAGACATCAAGACACTTATCTCTTCTCTCCACGAGTTCAACCCTATGATGGGTCACAGAGGATGCCGTCTCGCAGTTACATATCCTGAGATCGCTAAGATGCAGACAAGAGCAGTTATCCGCGCTGCTATCAACGTCAACGCTAAGCATCCCGACTGGAACGTAACACCTGAGATCATGATCCCTCTCGTTTGCGAGATCAAGGAGCTCGTTAACGTTAAGAAGGTTGTAGTTGCAGTTGCTGACGAAGAGATCAAGGCTGCAGGCGTCAACATGAACTACAAGGTTGGTACAATGATCGAGATCCCGAGAGCTGCTCTTACAGCTGACGAAATCGCTAAGGAAGCTGAGTTCTTCTGCTTCGGTACAAACGACCTTACACAGATGACATTCGGTTTCTCAAGAGACGACGCAGGCAAGTTCCTCACAGCTTACTATGAGTCTAAGATCTTCGAGTCTGATCCGTTTGCTCGTCTTGACCAGAACGGTGTTGGTAAGCTCATGAAGATGGCTATCGAGAACGGTAAGGCAGTTCGTCCTGACCTCCACCTCGGAATCTGCGGTGAGCACGGCGGCGACCCGACATCCGTAGAGTTCTGCGATGAGATCGGCCTCGACTACGTATCCTGCTCACCTTTCCGTGTACCGATCGCACGTCTTGCTGCTGCACAGGCTGCAATCCGCCATTCGAGGAAATAAGCCACGTAAGTCATATTTCTTTATGACCTTGTATGTAACTAAAGAGGACGTTATGCGGTATTTCGCGAACGTTCCGGAGTACACAAAAGTCAATGCGTACAAGGATATGAGAATTGATATTTACATTTAAAATATGCCCGGAGCTTTGAGTGCTTCGGGCATATTTCTATTTCAATTAATCCATTAGGCACGAATGATATAATTAACATAATATTGGAACAGAAAATAGACAGCAATATGAACCAAGAGACTAAGGGATAATTGGTGATCAAATTGAAAAAAGCAACAAATATCATCAGCATAGTTTTAATCTTATGCTACATTATCTTTTTGATTATCGGGTGGAAAAACTTCCCTGATGAGATCCCCACTCATTTTAATGCGGCAGGAGTTGCTGATGAATTCGGTTCAAAGAGCGCGCTTTTCATAGAACCGGCAGCAATGATCGGTCTTTTTCTTCTTCTGGCGATCGTTGAATGCCTTCCAAGGATTTGGAATATTCCCTTTGAAGTAACAGAGGAAAACGCTGAGGATGTTGAGCGGATCATTCATAACATGTTTGGCGTTATCAAGATCGCAATAGTCTTAATATGCGCTTATAGCGGTTTTATGTGTATAAACACCGGGGTCCCCTCGTGGCCAATATGGTTGATGGCAGCATTTATCCTGTTGACGATAGCATTTAGTATATACAGACTATTTAAGTGCAGATAATCTCCAGTAATATAAACTTGTAAAATGCATCTTTATAAATGAAGGCCTTACTTTACGAAAGGAGTTCTTTATGGAAGACAATGAAATAATCTCATTTCTTCTTATGCGAAATGAAGATGCAATTGCAGAGATCCAGAATAAATACGGATCTTACTGTTTTCAAATTGCAAACAACATACTTAACAGTCGGGAAGATTCCGAAGAGTGTGTGAATGATACCTGGAATATAGTATGGAATACGATTCCGCCTACTAAACCGGTATCACTTAAAGCTTATCTTGGTAAGATTGTGCGCAATCAGGCATTGATCAAATATAGAACTTATCACGCACAAAAGAGATTTTGCGGACTCGAGCTGATCATGGATGAGCTGGATGAATGCATTCCTTCTAACTCTGATATAGCAGAAGAAGCCAATTCAAATTTACTTGCCGGGATGATCAATACCTGGCTCGGCACTCTTTCCGTAACTGACAGAGAGTTCTTTTTAAGACGTTACTATCTTTGCGAATCCGTAAGAGATATATCGGAACGATTCAATCTTAATCAAAATGCTGCAGCACAAAAACTGTTAAAGCTTCGCAACAGGTTAAAGGATTATCTGGATAAGAGAGGATACACATTATGAAAAACGAGAATATATTTAACGCTATTTCAAACATCTCGCCGGAATATATCGAGGAATTATCATTCAAAAAGGAAACTGTGGCTGCTGAGAGCACACCGGCTAAGCATACCAAGCTTCCTGTCATTGCCATTATCTGTGCAGTTGTCGGGTTAGCCGGAGTCACGAGCGTAGCAGCTATAAGAGGCATTCTTGGAAGAGGAATGAACCAACTCCAAATGGATGAGAGCCAGCAACAGGAATTGGTTGAACAGAGTGCGGCTATTGTGTACACGAGCGAGAGCGTTACTGATACTTCAGAAACTTCTGAGAATACTGTCTTGGACGTAGATGCCATAACCGTCACACCGGTATCTGTAGTAGCGGATGAAAGATGTGCATTCATATCGTTCAAAGTTTCCGGGTTTACTTTTGATGACAGGAATAATGAACCTTTCTTTGATCGGGTTTTTGCTTATGAAGATGAAGCTATGACAATTGATCTTGATTGTGAAGGCGGTTTTTATAACGGCATCAACTTGATCGGAAGTGACTTCTTTTATGAAGATGGAACCCCTGCTCAGTTTGACGAACGAGGCATGATGATCCTTCATTATTTTGATAAGGATGGAAATCTATACTACTTGATGAAAGTCAGCGGACGTAATATTGATAAAAATATGCTGGGAAGAACGGTTTATATAAGACTTGTTAACTTATGTGAGATCTATAAATGCGACATCGTTAACGGCACTGATAGAGAATGGAGTTTTACTCTTGATATGCCAACAGAGAGCACTTCTGTTCATTATGACATCGACACACTTGTTGACGGAACTTCTTTTAATCTGGACAGCATTGAACTCTCGCCCATATCAGTCAGATTAAATTACACGTTAGGGGAAGGAGCTTCCCCGGATTCAATGCCAAAGTTTGCAGGTGTTGTACTGAAGGACGGAACGGTTCTCGGAATTGGAGATGATGTCCATAATGCTTCTGAAGGCGGGAAGGCATATTCAAACTGTTACTTCGTTCGCGCAATCGACCCTGAAGATGTTGAAAGCATCATTATAATTCCCGATATGGATAACCCGTCTGAACCGGTAACGATTCAGATCTAACGCAAAAGACGTGATCATACCGGCTGTCTGTAGGACAAATATGGGGAACGACAGCAAAGTATGATAACAAAACACTGCCAAACCCCAATAAACAGGTTTGGCAGTGTTATTGTTTCAGATCACCTTGAATATTCAACTCCATTAACCGTAATCGATACGATATTATCAGTATTAACCAGTCAGTTAAATCAGGAATTAAATGATCCAATATCAACGCCGGAGGAGATAACTCATCCGGCATTATTATATAATTGAGCAGTAAAACTATAGGACGTAAAAATTTTTTCTCTAGACATATACGATGATATATAATCAAAATATATTGTCAGTTAAATGCATTATTTGGAGTGAATGGAGTTGAGTATGATTAATAGAAAAATGATTAGCATTTTTCTTATTTTATGTACTATAGTTTGTTCAGTTGGGTGCAATAAACCCACACCGGTGTCTGAACAATTAGCTTCCGTTTATGATAAGTATCAGTTTTCTTCTACTGTTTCTACTGTCAATTTAGATTCAGGCGGATATTATACAATGGAGAAATCTCCCAGCGTTCTAAATCAGCCGAGTTCAATCGTAGTTGATTATATAGTTGCCAGCAAAAGAATTCCGGACACAGCTGCACTAACTATTACTTATGCCGAGTTTAACAATGAACTTGATACAAAAAATACATTTGAGAAGATGCAGAATGAATTCAAGGATATGATAGCCGAATCAGGAACGGGCTATTATGACGGAAACTGTGTTATTGGTTTTTATGTTCCGCAATTAGGAAACCATGACAATTTCTGTGTTTTCTCTCTTCTGTATAGAACTGAAACTCAAATAATCTATGTTTATGAGCAAGGTCCTGTTTCCTATGTCGATCAGAATCAAGCTTTGGTTAACGATGTATGTAATACAATCGGGTTCAATTCAAGTGAAACCTACACTACCATTCGGAAAACATTGGATGAATAAGTATTTCATGGAATTAGTTTGTTAGAAAAGGTGAACCATGGCACGGTTCACTTTTGAACCATGCATTACATTGAACTTATAACACTTGAATATATTAAGTTGAAAAGGTAGTAGTTATCTATAGTAGAGTACTATAACTAAATATAAGTACATGCTGTTTTCAGAAGCAGAAATATGATTCTCATATATAGTATGAATACTTATCAGTGATCGTCTTACTTCCGGTTATGAAATTAGTTGTAGGTTATGCGATAACCTTTTTGTTTTTCAAACCAACATAATAATGTTTTCCCAGAATATTGACATTGGCTGTTGCATATTGATGTGTCAGAAACAATCTAAACAAATTAATGGGACATATTTAACCAAAAACAAACATAAGTTCTTGACAAAGGCGTTTTAGCGTGATATATCTGTGTTCACGTACATCGCTTAACTGCATCTTGTATTCAGAAGATGACAGTAATAAAGTGACCATTTTGCGGACGGATATATAATGTTCAGGCATTTTGATGCCAGGATCCATGACAAGCGAAAGGCACCAACAAGTTTGAGACTTCATTCTTCCTTTGAGGACAACTATGTCTGGAAGATAAGTTTAGACGTGTTGGTGTTTTTTATTTTCTGTCTTTTCAATTCAAGATGACTTTTATTTTGCTGCGAACTAAAAGAGTGGACGTTCATTCTTTTGGTTTAAGGCAAGCATCGCGTCCGTGTACACAAGGACGCAACTTATCGGGCAGAAGCCCGAACCCACTTTTATATACAGGAGGTGATTCACAATGACAAAAGAGAAAAACAAGACACGTAATTTGCATATTCGGTTATCAGAAAATGACTTTGAACTTATAAGGAAAAAGGCTTTGTCATCCTATTTGACTGTTACTGATTATGTGACTAAGTGTTGTCTTGAGAAACAGATATTCGTCATTGAAGGTATCGATGAAGTGATACGGCAGCAGAAATAT
>Ga0310695_10003674_pt1 | contig 29650 bp, 23 predicted proteins | sample RumenRJG_04DNA_FD_203882 | JGI IMG/M metagenome (GOLD analysis project Ga0310695, IMG submission 203882) | Bovine rumen microbial communities from Lethbridge, Alberta, Canada - RJG_04 (v2) (version 2) | ecosystem: Host-associated > Mammals > Digestive system > Stomach > Rumen | place: Canada...
CGAGAATAGGCACTCCCGGTTTTTCCTTGCGTATGTTCTTAATCTCCAGGTAGGAGGGGCGGAAATCGTGACCCCATTGGGAGATGCAGTGTGCCTCGTCGATGGTGATGAACGAGACGTTCATGTGACGCAGTTTGGAGAGAAAGAGCTCGGAGGAGAGGCGTTCGGGCGAGACGTAGAGAAATTTGTAGTTGCCGAAAATGCAGTTCTCCAGCGTGACGATGATGTCCTCGCGCTTCATTTCCGCATAGATGCAGGCGGCCTTGATGCCGCGTTCGCGCAGATGCTTCAACTGGTCCTTCATCAGAGCGATGAGCGGCGTGACGACAATGCAGATGCCCTCTTGGGCCAATGCCGGTACCTGAAAAGCAATGCTCTTGCCGCCGCCCGTAGGCATCAGTCCCAGCGTGTCGCGTCCGCTGCCGATGCTCTCGATGATCTCTCTCTGGATGCCCCGAAAGTCGGAGTAGCCGAAGTAGCGGTGCAGAATGTCCTGGTATCGGTTCATTCGTCCATCAGCGAGATGTCTTCAATCTGCAGCTGTATCTCTCCGTGCTTGTGGGTGTTCTCCTCGACGGTGTAGACGATATCAAAGGCACGTTTGGTCTTGATGTAGCGCGCCAAAGCGCTCTGTCCGAAGGCGATGCCGCTCATCACGTTGTTGCTCCTGTTGTCCACAAGTTCGAGCTTGATGTGCTCCTGATTGCGTCCGACCACCTTGCTCGTGCCGTAGTCGTAGACGCGGCGGGTGCAGAAGACAGGCTTCGTGTTGTTGGGGCCGAAGGGCTCGAAGCGGCGCAACTCGTTGAAGAGGCGACGGCTGATGTCCTTAAAGTCCAGCATGGCGTCGACGTCGAGCTGCGGCTGCGTCTGTTCGGGCAGGATGTGCTCGTCCACATACTCTTCGAAGCGGCGTTTGAACTCCGGCACGTTGACCGCCTTGAGCGTCAGGCCGGAGGCGTAGGTGTGTCCGCCGAAATTCTCCAGCAGATCCTCGCAGCTCTCGATGGCTTTGTATATGTCGAAGCCGGCTACGGAGCGTGCGCTGCCGGTGGCCAGATCGTTGTCGCGCGTCAGCACGACGGAGGGTCTGTTGTAGATTTCCGTCAGACGGCTGGCCACGATGCCGATGATGCCTTTGTGCCACTCTTCGTTGTAGATGACGATGCCTTTGTGCTCGTGGCGCTCGTCGATGGAGGCCACAATCTGGTTGGCCTGTTCGGTCATCACCTTGTCGAGGTCTTTGCGCTGCTCGTTGTAATGATTGATGACTTCGGCCATCTCACGCGCTTTCTCGGGATCTTTCTCGATGAGCAGAGCGACGGACTCTTTGCCGTTCTGTATGCGTCCGGAGGCGTTGATGCGCGGACCGATTTTGAAGATGATGTCGGTGAGCATGATCTCCTTGTCGGAGAGTCCGCACACGTCGATGATGGCTTTCACGCCCACGCTGGGCGATTGGTTGATCTGACGAAGGCCGTGATAGGCGAGTATTCTGTTCTCCCCAAGGATGGGCACGATGTCCGAGGCAATGCTGATGGCGCAGAGGTCGAGCAGGGGGATGAGATCGGAGAAGGGAATCCCGTTGCTGGCGGCGAAGGCCTGTATCAACTTGAATCCCACACCGCATCCGCACAGGTGCTCGTAGGGGTAGGTGTGATCGACGCGTTTGGCGTTGAGCACGGCCGCTGCGGGCGGTAACTGCTTGTCGGGCACGTGGTGGTCGCAGATGATGAAGTCGATGCCCAGGCTCTTGGCGTAAGCGATTTCCTCCACCGCCTTGATGCCGCAGTCGAGCACGATGATGAGTTTCACACCGGTCTCGTGAGCGTAGTCCACACCTTTGTGCGACACTCCGTAGCCGTCTTCGTAGCGGTCGGGGATGTAGTAGTCGATGTTGGTGCAGTATTGGTGGAGGAATTTATAGACGAGTGCCACCGCCGTGACGCCGTCCACATCGTAGTCGCCGTAGACGAGGATGCGCTCCTTGCGTCCGAGGGCCTCGTTCAGGCGGTTGATCGCCGCCTTCATGTCCTTGAAGAGGAAGGGATCGTGCAGCTGAGTGAGTTGCGGGCGGAAGAACTGCTTGGCCTCCTCCACGGTCTCCACGCCCCGCTCCACGAGCAGGGTGCCGATGACGGGATGGAGGTTCAGCATGCCGGCCAGATGCTCTGCACGCTTTGCCTGTTCGTCAGTGGGTTGGAAGTGTTTCCACTGATAGTTCATATTCTTGCTCCTCTTCCGCTTAGATATTCAACTTGGCCCGGATGTCGGCGGGAATGGCTCTCTTGTTGATGATGATGTTCATGGTCTTGTAGGCCGCATAAGGCTTGGACACATACCAGAAACCCTTGTAGGGGCCGTAGTCGCCCCACGAATTCTTCATCATGAAATACTCTTTGCCGTGCTGGTCTTTGGCGATGCCGTAGATCTGCATGCCGTGATCGTCGGTGGTTTCCCAGTTGTCGTAAGCCTCCTGGCGCATATCCTGCGTGACGGTCTTCTCGCCCTTGTTGTCGCTCTCGCTGATCTTGGCTTTCTCGCCCGTCCAGCGGCTCTGGTCGTAGCCGGCTTCGCCCTCTTTGCTCTTGAGGGGCACGGTGGCGACGCATTTGTTCTTGCCCTCGCGGCGGGCAAAACCGTCTTCGCTGACGTCGGCGCCCCAGGCGAAGGTCCATCCGTTCTTCACGCTCTCTTCCATCACGCGCATCAGCTCGTCCAGAGGCAGATTGTAGCTGGAGCCCCAGCGCCAATTGTCCTGAATCTCGAGGATGAACTGCGTGTAGAAGGGGTGGTGGGTGTAGCTCGTCAGCGACACATAGTCGTCGGCATTGAGGCCGAGATAATTGCTGGCGAAGGTTTTTGGTGTGTATTTAACTCCTTTGTACTCAAATTCTTCCGGGCATTTGCCGAAGTAACAGTCGAGCATACACTTGACGGCGTCCTTCCAGTGGGGGTTGATCTTCTTGGCCTCGCTTTTGGAGATGGCTTCCACGTAGGCCTGCATGGGCGAGAAGAAGCCGCTGAAGTTGAAAAGCGAGTCGCCGTAGAGCGTGTTGGGGTAGGGCATGGTGCCTTCGGGCACGAGTCCGTAGTGCTCCAGGCAGTAGATGGCGTCGTAGAACGAACCGCCCTCCGTGAAGCTGGCATCCCCGTGGGTGCGTACGTTGCGGTCGGCGCGATCCGTGTAAGTCTTGCTCACGAGGAACGACTCGCACAGGTCGATGTCCTTCATCTCGGGGTGCTTTTTCAGCACTTCGCTCTCGAGGAAGGCCAGAGAGGAATAGCTCCAGCAGGTGCCGCTGTTCTTCTGGTTTTTGATGGAGGTGACGGGATTGGCCACCACGGTGGTGAAGATGAGGGTGTCGGGGTCCGCTTTGGGCTTCGCCTTCTTCCCGGGCTTCGCGACGCCGCTCGTGGCGACGGCCAAAGCCGTAAGGATAATGAACAGTTTCTTCATCGTATTGTCGTTTTTGTTTTATTCGTCTTTGTTCCAGCCGCTCTGGCTCCATCCTCCGGCTTTCCACCAGCTCATCTTCTTGAAGTAGGTGTTCCAGCCGAGATAGAGGGCCTTGGTCTGGCTCACCGGATAGATGTCGTAGTCGGCCTCGGGCACATTCATGCTGACGCCGCTGTAGTGCTCTTTGTCGGTCAGCTTGCGATGCTCATTCGTGTCGGTGGTGTACATCGACGCCCAGGGCTCGCTCTGTGTCGGCATGGTTTTATAGGGCACGGCCTTATCCAACAGGGGGCGCCAGTTGTCATACTCCTCTTCTGTGAGTATCTTGCCCATCACGCTGCCTATGTCGTAGGGGATGGGAGCGATGGCACCATAATTGCCTTTGCTGTCAGGTCCAACGATGAACTCTCTGGGGCTATAGACCTGTGCTGTGGCGACCCCTTCTGGCGTTGCGTCTTTGTCGGCGAAATATTTCTTAACGAGCGGCGCGGTGGCCTTGGCCAGAGCGTCCAGTTCGCTCGTCTTGATGCATGAGAGGGGGAAGTTGCGCAGATACTGGCTTGAGTTGTTGTAGTAGTCGGTGTAGGCCTTGATGATGGCCTCCATGTCGGCGTCGCAGAGTCCCTTGGCTGCAGTGTGATAGGGCGCGCCGTTGCCGGGCGTCTCCGTGGGCGCTCCGATGATCCAGTCGGCCTGGTGGCGCAGCTCGTAAGCGGTCTCAATGCCCTGCATGAGGCAGGCGTCCCAGAGGATGTAGTCCATGTGGACGCCCAGCTTGTTGAGCACCCACTTGACGGAAGAGACATTCATCTGATAGGGACCGTTCGCTCCGCTGTTATTCCCGTTGTCGATGCCGAAGGCGCGGGCCTGTCGGGCGCCGGAGTTTTGACTCTCCAGGTATTCCTTCTGCTGCTCTTCTTTGGTTTTCTCCATCGGCGCCCATCCGCTGCCGTGCGACCAGAGCACGAGGGCGTAGTGCTGCGAGGGATAGTTCTTCACCATCTCTTTGAGCGTGGCGAGCATCACGGTGGAGTCGGCGCTGTTGCGCTCGGTGTAGGTCTTCCAGGTGCTCGCGCCGAGTTTGTTGTAGAGCTTGACGGCGGGCTGCGAGGCGTTGTCGCAGTAGACGAGTATGTTGCAGTCGCTCGGAATCATGTTGCGGCCCGCGGCATAAGCCAACTCGTTGAGGTCGCTTTCGGCGGCGGTGGAGAGCGAGTTCTCTGCTACCATATAAACGAGCACGGTGCGGCGCACGGTGCTGTCGGTGTTGTCGTTGATCTCGTCCGAGAGATCGTCCGTACAGCCCGTCAATGTCCCCAAAACGAGGAAAAGGGGCAGGATATAGCGTATATACAACTTCATTTGGGGACAAAGATAATAAAATTATCTGAAATATCGCAGAACGTCGCCCCAAAGAAATGTTAAAAGGCCCGATTTCTTCCCTCTTCCCCGCCGCAGAGCCGCCGCATCACTGCTGCATCACTGCTGCAGAGCCGCTGTTTCTGCGCAGAAATACGGGAGAAACACGAAGGAAACACGAGAGAAACACGAGAGCTGAACGAGAACTGAACGGGGGCAGAGGGCAATAAAAGGGGAGGGTTGTGCGTTTACATTTCGGTTATGCAATGGACAGATCGCATACGTCAGGTAAAAATACTCCTGGTTCTCTCGGCCCTCGCTATCGCGGCGGCTTCGCTCGTCATTTCCCATTATCTGGTGCGCGACCTCGAAGCGGAGGAGATGCGCAAGATGGAAGTGTGGGCCGAAGCGATGCGCTCGCTCTCCGAGGCCGACGAGACGACTGATATGGCGTTGGTACTCAGTGTGATAGAGAGCAACAACACCATTCCCGTCATTGTGATGGGGTCGGACAGCACCGTGCAGATCTACCGCAACCTCATCCTGAACTATTCCTCGCCAGAAGACAGCGTGAACCAGCTCTATGCCGCCGCGCTTCAGATGAGCCGCTCGCATCACGTCATCCCCCTTTCCGTGGGCGACGGAGAGTATGTTCACGTCTACTACGACGACTCGCTTCTCCTGCGCCGTCTGGAGTGGTGGCCTTATGTGCAGCTGGGTATTGTGCTCATCTTCGTTGTGGTGGCTATCTTTGCGATGATGAGCAGCCAGCGTGCGGAGCAGAACAAGGTGTGGGTGGGGCTCTCCAAGGAGACGGCCCATCAGCTCGGCACGCCCATCTCCAGCCTGATGGCCTGGGTGGAAGTTCTGCGCGAGAACTATCCCGACGATCCCCTCATTCCCGAGATGGACAAGGATGTGAAGCGTCTGCAGCTCGTGGCGGAGCGCTTCTCCAAAATCGGTTCGCTGCCGGAGCCTGTCGAGACGGATATCTGCGAGCTGGTGGGCCGTGTGACGACGTATATCGGCCGTCGCGCCTCCAATCGTGTGAAGATCACCACCACGCTGCCCGACGAACCGCTGCGGGCGCTCCTCTCGGCCTCACTCTTTGAGTGGGTGATTGAGAACCTCTGTAAGAACGCCATCGACGCGATGGACGGTGAGGGCCACATCCACATCATGGCGCGCAGCGAAGCCTATTGCATCGCCCTCGAGGTGTCAGACACCGGCAAGGGCATTCCTTCGAAGCATTTCAGCACGGTCTTCACGCCCGGTTTTACCACCAAACAGCGCGGCTGGGGCCTCGGGCTCTCTCTGGCGCGCCGCATCGTGGAGGAGTATCACCACGGACGCATTTTCGTCAAGCAGAGCGAGCTGGGCAAGGGGACGACGTTTCGCATCGAGTTGCCGCTTTATGATGGCGAAAACACGCCCTCTGATGAGCAAAATGGCTAAAAAAGCGAAAAAAGACTAAAAAGTTTTCTTCTTTCCGCTCCGTTATCCCCAAATTTTTCGTACCTTTGCACCCCGAATTATGGACGCGACAGACGCTTTGAAGATAGATTTGCGTGCTTTAAGCACCAACGTGCAGCAATTCCGTGCCGTGCTCGACGATGCCTTCTTCTCTTCGCTGGACCAGCAGGAGATTGCCAAGGGCTGCGTGGAGGCCGACATCACGGTGCAGCGCACATCCGAAGAGACGTTCGATGTCGTGTGCCGCCTCAAGGGTGAGGTGGAGGTGCCCTGCACTTACTGCCTCGAGCCTATGACGCTGCCCGTAGAGGCAGAAGACACGCTGAAGGTGCGCTTCGGCGAGAGCGAAGGAGACGACGGCGAGACGCTCACCGTCCTCTGGCGCAAAGGTTTGCTCGACCTCTCGTGGCCGCTCTACGAAATGACGGCGCTGGCCGTACCCATCCGCCACGTCCACCCCGAGTGCGACAGCGAAGACGATAACGATAACGAAAACGAAAACTGAATTATAAACCCATAACGAAAATTCTATTATGGCACATCCTAAAAGAAGACAATCCAAGACGCGTACCCTTAAGCGCCGTACTCACGACAAGGCAGTAGCACCCGCACTGGCCGTATGCCCCAACTGCGGTGCCTTCCACATCTACCACACCGTTTGCCCCTCTTGCGGCTACTATCGCGGTAAGGTTGCTATTGAGAAAGAAGCTTAAGACCGTTGGATAAAATCAATGCCGTCATCACGGGTGTAGGCGGCTACGTTCCTGACTATATCCTCGACAACGAGGAGATGTCCCGCATTGTGGACACTTCCGACGAGTGGATCATGGAGCGTATCGGCGTCAAGACCCGTCACATTCTCAAACCTGAACAGGGCTCCGGCACGAGTTACATGATGACCCGCGCAGCGGCTCAGTTGTTGCGTAAGACGGGCGTAGATCCCAATTCTGTCGAGCTGGTGATTTGCGCCACGACAACGCCCGACTATCATTTTCCCTCCACCGCCTCTCTGGTGATCGGTGCGCTGGGGCTGAAGAATGCCTTCGGCTTCGACATGGAGGCCGCCTGCAGCGGCTTCCTCTATGCTATGGAGCTCGGTGCGGCCTACATCCGCAGCGGGCGCTACAAGCGCATCATCCTCTGCGGCGGCGACCACATGTCGTCCATGACCAACTACACCGACCGCAACACCTGTCCCATCTTCGGCGACGGTGCGGCCTGTGTGATGATGGAGGCCACCACCGAAGAGGTGGGGCTCATCGACGGCGTTTACCGCGTGGACGGCAAGGGTCTGGACCATCTCCAGATGAAGGCCGGCGGCTCCCACAAGATGCCCACCCACGAGACGGTGGACGCCATGGAGCATACGGTCTATCAGGAGGGCAGGGCGGTCTACAAGCACGCCGTGCTCGATATGTCTTCCGCCGTGAAGACCATCGCCGAGCGCAACGGACTCACCAGGGACAACATCGCGTGGGTGGTGCCCCATCAGGCCAACATCAACATCGAGCGTTCGGTGGCCGGACGCATCGGCATCCAGGAGGATCACATCATGATCAACATCGACCACATGGCCAACACGTCGGGCGGCACGCTGCCCCTCTGCCTGTGGGAGTACGAGCCGCAGCTCAAGAAGGGCGACAAGCTCATCTTCACGGCTTTCGGCGCCGGATTCACTTGGGGTGCCAGCTATATGATATGGGGCTACGACGGCGCCCCCGAGGCGGCCAAAGAGCCTGCAGAGTTTTACAAGGAGGGCGTCATCTCCCGCGAGGAGTGGTACGCCAAGAGGAGGCGGGACGATGGCTCATAAAGCAGGTTTTGTCAACATAGTCGGTAATCCGAATGTAGGAAAGAGTACGCTCATGAACCTCTTGGTTGGTGAGCGTATCTCTATTGCGACCTTCAAGGCTCAAACCACCCGCCACCGCATCATGGGCATCCTCAACACGCCCGAGATGCAGATCTGCTTCTCCGACACGCCCGGTGTGCTCAAGCCCGGCTACCGCCTTCAGGAGCAGATGCTTCAGTTCTCCGAGTCGGCCCTGCAGGACGCCGATGTCCTGCTCTACGTCACCGACACTGTGGAGCAGCCCGACAAGCACGCGGAGTTTCTCGACAAGGTGCGCCGCATGAAGGTGCCCGTCCTCGTGCTGATCAACAAGATAGACCTCTCCGACGAGCAGGGGCTCAACGCCCTCTACGACCGCTGGCACGAGGCGCTCCCCGGGGCGGAGATCTTCCCCATCTCGGCGCTCCACCGCTTCGGCGTGGACCGTGTGCTCTCGCGCATCGAGGCGCTGCTGCCCGAGTCGCCCGCCTATTTCGACAAGGACCAGTGGACCGACAAGCCCGCGCGCTTCTTCGTCACCGAGATCATCCGCGAGAAGATTCTCCTCTACTACGACAAGGAGATTCCCTACAGCGTGGAGGTCGTCGTGGAGCAGTTCAAGGAGAGCGACCGCAACATCCACATCAACGCCGTCATCTACGTCGAGCGCGACTCGCAGAAGGGCATCATCATCGGCCATCGCGGCGTCGCCCTCAAGCGTGTCTCCTCCGAGGCGCGCAAGAGCCTGGAGCAGTTCTTCGGCAAGAGCATCTTCCTGGAGATTTTCGTCAAGGTCGACAAGGACTGGCGCTCTTCGGCCAAAGCCATGAAGCAGTTCGGCTATGACCTGAGCGACTGAGCAGAGAGAGTAGAGAAAAAGTTAGAAACCATTAAATATAACGCCCCATGTCTAATATCGTAGCCATTGTAGGAAGACCCAACGTCGGCAAGTCGACGCTCTTCAACCGCCTCACTCAGACGCGCCACGCCATCGTGAGCGACGAGGCCGGCACCACGCGTGACCGTCAGTACGGCAAGTGCGACTGGCAGGGGCGTGAGTTCTCCGTCATCGACACGGGCGGCTGGGTGGTCAACTCCGACGACATCTTCGAGGAGGAGATCCGCAAGCAGGTCACGCTGGCCACCGAGGAGGCCGACGTCATTCTCTTCATGGTCGACGTGCAGAACGGCGTCACCGATCTCGACGAAGAGGTGGCGGCCATCCTGCGCCGCACCAAGAAGCCTGTTATCCTGGTGACCAACAAGATGGACAACAACGAGACGTGGCTTGCCGCTGAGTTCTACGCACTCGGTCTGGGCGATCCCGTCGGCATCTCGGCCGCTACCGGCAGCGGCACGGGCGACCTTCTGGACCTCGTCCTGAGCAAGTTCCCCAAGCAGGGTGAGGAGCTCCCCGAGGAGAACATTCCCCGCTTTGCGGTGGTCGGTCGCCCCAATGTCGGCAAATCGAGCATCATCAACGCCTTCATCGGCGAAGACCGCCACATCGTCACCGACATCGCCGGCACCACGCGCGACAGCATCTACACGCGCTACGAGAAGTTCGGCTTCGACTTCTATCTGGTCGACACGGCCGGCATCCGCAAGAAGTCCAAAGTGTCTGAGGATCTGGAGTTCTACAGCGTGATGCGCTCCATCCGTGCCATTGAGAACAGCGACGTGTGCATCCTCATGCTCGACGCCACGCGCGGCATCGAGGCGCAGGATCTCAACATCTTCCAGCTCATCCAGAAGAACCAGAAGAGCCTTGTGGTGGTCGTCAACAAGTGGGACCTCGTGGAGGACAAGACGCAGCGCGTCATGGACACCTTCATCGACGCCATCCGCGACCGCATGGCCCCCTTCACCGATTTCCCCATCATCTTCGGCTCGGCGCTCACCAAGCAGCGCATCTTCAAGGTGTTGGAGACGGCTGCCGCCACCTATGAGAACCGCCGCCGCAAGGTCTCCACGCACCGCCTCAATGAGGAGATGCTGCCGCTCATCGAGGCTTATCCGCCACCATCAATGAAGGGCAAGTACATCAAGATCAAGTATTGTTCGCAGGTGCCCGACACGCATGTGCCCACCTTCGTCTTCTACGCCAATCTGCCCCAATACGTCAAGGAACCCTACCGGCGCTTCCTTGAGAACAAGATACGCGAACGTTGGAATTTCAACGGTACGCCCATTAACGTATTTATTCGCCAGAAGTGATGAGAAAGACTCTTTTCCTGCTCTTGGCAGCAGCGTTGGTACTCGGTGCCTGCCGCAAGAAGGCCAGTGACGAGCTCACCCACGACAGCGCCCGCGCCGCCGCCGAGCGTTTCTATGGGATGCTGATCGAGGGCCAGTGCGAGGCTTATGTCAACGCCCTTGAGGGCAACGACGTGCGCGACAGCCTCACGCGCTGTGAGATGATCGACGCCGTCACGCAGTATGTGGAGCAAGAGCGGGAGGCTCATCGGGGTCTGTGTCAGGCTGTGGCTGTCGCCGACACCATCTTTGCCGACTCTCTCTGCACCGTCAACCTCGACATCACCTACGGCGACTCTCTGGTGGAACACGTGGTGCTCCCGCTCGTCTTCAGCGGGGGAGAATGGAGGATGCGATGAGACGCCTACTGCGCACGCTTTGGACGCCGCTCTATCCCGTGCTGGTCTTCCTTGTGTGCCAGCTGGCCGGAGGCCTTGTGCTCTATGTGGCGCCGGGCGGTCTGGCCTGGTCGCTTCTGGCCGTCGATGTCCTTTGTGTGCTGTGGCTGGTTTTCGGCCGTTTGATCATCGTGCGCGACGTGCATGTGGATCTCTCGTGGCGCAGCGGCCGTTTTCTTTGGGCTTTTTTCGGGGCTCTTGCCGTCATTCTCGCGCTCAACATCTTTTCCGAATGGATGAGCCTGCCCGACCTCATTGAGGACGCTGTGTGCGATCTCGTGCGCCGTCCGCTCGGTGTGGTGACCATCGCGCTGCTGGGGCCTGTGGCCGAGGAGCTGTGTTTTCGCGGTGCCGTCATCGGCGGCATGCTGCGTCAGGGCTGTCGTCCCTGGACGGCTGTCATCGTCTCTGCGCTGCTCTTCGGGTTGATCCACATGAATCCGGCGCAGGTGCCGTTTGCTGCGGCGATGGGCTTTGTGCTCGGCGTGCTCTATCTGCGCACGGGCAGTCTGCTCCTGCCGATCTTGGTGCATGTGGTCAACAACAGCCTCTCCGTCCTCCAGATTCGCCTCATGGGCGATGCGGCGCATTCCTTCACGCTGACGGACTGGATGGGCACTCCGCTGGCGGCCTTCACGGCGCTGGCTTCGTTCAGTCTCGGCGTCTTTCTGCTTTGGCGCTTCCTGCGTTTGGACAAGCGGACGCTGCGTCGGGAAATCAGGGCGATGAAGAGCCTGTATTCTGCAGAAGCTCTGGATGATATGTCTCTTGAGATAGAGATGTTCTTTAGCCTTCAGGACCAGTGGGATGCCGCCCAGACGGTGCTGCTCTACAGCGCTTTGCCCGACGAGGTCAACACCGATTATCTGCTGCTTTCGGCCGAGAGCGACGGCAAGACGGTGCTCTTGCCCCGTGTGGACGGCGAGCGTCTCACGCTTCATGTTTACAGTCCCGACTCTATGGCCCCCGGGGCCTTCGGCGTCATGGAGCCTCAGGGCCCCGAGTTTCCTCCTTCGCGCTACGGCGAGATAGAGCTGGCCGTTGTGCCCGGCATGGCTTTCGACCGCAGGGGCCATCGTTTGGGGCGCGGCAAGGGCTACTACGACCGCCTGCTGCCGCTGCTGCCCGCCGCCCGGGTGGTGGGACTGTGTTTCCCCTTCCAGGTGGTGGCTTCGGTGCCCCATGAAGCCCACGACGCCGAGGTGCGTCCCTTTATGCCCGATCAACTGATTAACCTCTGAGCCCTATGATAGTCTGCATTGCCGAGAAACCTTCCGTGGCCAAGGATATTGCCAAAGTGCTGGGTGCGAACTCTTCGCGCGACGGCTACATGGAGGGCAACGGCTACCAGGTCACCTGGACCTTCGGCCATCTCTGCGAGCTCAAGGAGCCGCACGAATACAATCCCCAGTGGCGCCAGTGGACGCTCTCCTCGCTGCCCATGATCCCCCAACGCTTCGGCATCCGTCTGAAGGCCGACAAGGGTGTGGCGCACCAGTTCGAGGTGATTCAGCGCCTCATGCAGGCCGCCGACGGCATCATCAACTGCGGTGATGCGGGGCAGGAGGGCGAGCTCATCCAGCGCTGGGTGATGCAGCTGGCCGGCGCGCGCTGTCCGGTGCAGCGTCTGTGGATCTCGTCGCTCACCGAGGAGGCCATCCGCGAGGGTTTCCAGACGCTCAAGGACCAGTCGGCCTATCAGTCGCTCTACGAGGCTGGCCTCATGCGTGCCATCGGCGACTGGACGCTGGGTATGAATGCTACGCGCCTATATACCATTAAATATGCCCGTCGCTCGGCTGCGGCGCAGGCCTCCCAGGTGCTCTCCATCGGTCGCGTGCAGACGCCCACTCTGGCGCTCATCGTCAAGCGTCAGCGCGAGATCGAGCAGTTTGTGCCCGAGCCCTACTGGGTGCTCTCCACCGTCTATCGCGAGACGACCTTCACGGCCGTCATGAAGGAGGGCGACCGGGGCTTCCGCACTCAGGAGGAGGGCCGTCAGGCTATGGAGGCCATCAGCGGCACGCCTTTCTCCGTCACCTCCGTGGAGAAGAAGAAGGGCAGCGAGGCTCCTCCGCGCCTCTACGACCTCACCTCGCTGCAGGTCGACTGCAACAAGAAGTTCGGCTTCTCCGCCGAGCAGACGCTGGGGCTCATCCAGTCGCTCTACGAGAAGAAGGTGGCCACCTATCCGCGTGTCGACACCACCTTTCTGCCCGACGACGTCTATCCCAAGTGCCCGCAGATCATGAACGGCCTCTTCAAGACCGTCTGGTCGGGCCGTGCGCCTTACGCCGAGCTGGTGCGTCCTCTGGGCGGCGGCAGGAAGCTGCTCAAGAGCAAGAAGGTCTTCGACAACTCGAAGGTCACCGACCACCACGCCATCATCCCCACCGGCGTGCCGCCCTCGCAGCTCACGGAGATGGAGCAGAAGGTCTTCGACCTCATTGCGCGTCACTTCATCGGCGCCTTCTATCCCGACTGCCTTTTCGAGACGACCACCGTCCTGGGCGAGGCTTCCGGCGTGAAGTTCCGTGCCACCGGCAAGCACATCACGCAGCCGGGCTGGCGCGAGGTCTGGGCCGGACAGGAGAAGCAGAATGCCGACGACAAGGGCCAGAACTCTGAGGAGAAGACGCTGCCGGCTTTCACCGTCGGCGAGTCGGGCCCCCACGAGCCCACGCTCACCGAGAAGCAGACCACGCCGCCCAAGCCCTACACCGAAGCGACGCTGCTGCGCGCCATGGAGACGGCGGGCAAGACGGTGGAGGACGAGACGCTGCGCGATGCGCTCAAGGAGAACGGCATCGGCCGCCCCTCCACGCGTGCCGCCATCATCGAGACGCTTTTCCGCCGCCGCTACATCCGCAAGGAGCGCACCTCGCTCTGGGCCACTCAGACCGGCGTACAGCTCATCGACATCATCCACGAGGAACTGCTCAAGAGTGCCGAGCTCACGGGCATCTGGGAGAAGAAGCTGCGTCAGATCGAGCGTCGCGAGTACGACGCCCGTCAGTTCCTCGACGAGCTCAAGCAGATGGTCACCGACCTGGTGGGTGAGGTGATGCGCGACAGTTCCAACCGCCATGTGGAGTCCGCTCCGGAGCCTCCCGCCCCCAAGAAATCCTCTTCCAAGAAAAAGAAAGGTTAATGGTGGTTCGTGTAACTTCGTTCCACAGACATCCTGCTCGGCTCGGCAATAATCAAGCAAGCTTGTTACTGCTCTCGCCTCGGGCGGATGTTCACGGTTGCAGATTTTAAAGAAAAACCAAGAAAACCCTCTTGCCTGTATGTCGGGCTTATAGCCCTTTGCGATGCGAGCCACATATTTTTCCTTGTGAGCGAGCTCCCAGATAAAAATCTATGCCCCACATCTCAGCCTCTTTACAGAGTCTCACATACAGTCAAGAGAAAAACATAAAAAACAGTCACGTGTGGCATCATACTGCCCCAACGGGGCTAAATAATTTAGGATAGGGGCTTGCCCCTATCGATGGGACCCACACCACCCACAATTATGAGCCCCTTACAGGGGCGAATAAACGGAGGGGGTGATCCATTCACCCAGGGCCAGGGCCCTGTGCTAGGTTATTTAGCTCTTTCAGAGCATGTGGCAATAACAAGTTATGATTGTCTGCAGTAAGCACGAAACACCAACACTTCTCGGATAGCATAACCATTTTATGCTGAAAACGCTCGTTTGAAGCTATTTTCCTGAGAATGTCAGCTCACGTTGTCAGCTTACGGTTTTTTCTGTTTTCTATTGTTTTCTTTGTTTTTTTTTGAAATACACCCGGCGATGTTTTTTTTGAAACACACCCGACTATGCAAACGAAAGAGCCGCCAGGATTGCTCCCGGCGGCCCAATTGTCAATTATCAATGGTCCAGTCTGCGCTCGGGCCGTCGCCGGCGGGCGGATTGCCGATGGGCACGCCGGGATTGATGCGCATCCACTCGCTCCAGCCCGTAGCCCTGTCGAAGGCCGTCTTGCAGTAGGTCTCCTGCCAGCTCTTGAAGGAGGCGCAGTAGTCAGACTTTTTGTCGAAGGTCTTCCCGTCGTAGGCTTCGCCTTTCAGCCATTCGTGGAAGTAGGCGTTGCCGTTCTCCAGATAGACGGTCTTGAAGTATTTGTCGCTTGCGGTGCCCGATCCGCCCTCCGGGTTGACGATGATGGCGCCCTGGGTGCTGATGCTGCCGAGAGAGGGGGCGAAGGTGAGGGCCTCCGTGGAGCATCCCAACGTGATGGAGTAGGAGATGCCGTGACTGTTGACGCCCCTGTCGGGATCGATCGCGTAGGAGTAGTCGGCGTGGTGGCGCATGGCGGCACGGGCGGCCGTCCTGACGCCTTCGGCCAGTCGGGCGAACTCTTCACTCTCGGGGAATACGTTGTCTCTCAGCTTGTTCACGTAGTCCGTCATGTCGTAGAACGGTGCGTTCCGGGTGAAGTGGTAGCACTGGCTGGCGGCAGCCTCGTAGGCGGCCTTCTTCTCCGTCAGCTGCGCTCTGTTGGCCTCGCTGGTGAGGAACTCCCTCACGGCTTTCACGCTGGCTGTCAGGGCGTCCAGCTTGCTCATGTCGGTCAGGGTGCAGTCCATGTTGCGCGTATAGATGTTTTTCTTACCGCCGTCGAAGTAGGACTTTCTCTTCTGCTTCACCAGCTCGTCGATGTACACGCCGGCCGCTTGGGCCATGGCCTCGGTGTGTCCTCCCGTCCGTCCCATGCGCTTTGCCAGGAGGGCCTGATCGCCGGAAGTGACGCTGTGTGCCGACGCGATGACGTAGGGCACGAGGCCTTTGAGCTCGCACAGCACTTCGATGTTGTTCATCATGCAGGCGTCGAAGTAGAGGATTTTCAGCTTGCTGCGCTCCTGCTCGCTGAGTCCGCCCAGGGCTTTGGCGATCTCCTTGGGCGACATGCAGACCTTTTGGTCAAGCTGCGCGTTGATGTTGTCGTCGTAGAGTATGCCTTTGGTCAGGTTTTTCTTGTCATAATCGTCGTCCACGCTGTATCCGCCGCCGTGGTTGCCGATGCAGAGCACGAAGGCTTTGGATTCGGGGGCCTGCTGCATGCTCCATCGTATGAAGTCGGTCAGGTTGCCGGGCTTGTACATCTTAAAGTCGGCGCCGCCAATCTTGCAGCCCTCGAGTCCGGCCAGAATGGGGATGCCGGCGGTCTCGTAGTTGAAGCTTTGGAGGATGTCGGCTATTTGCGGGTTCACCATGTTCCAGGTCATCTCGAAGCGATACACGCTTCCGGGCTCTCCGCTCATCACGTAGTTAAAGGCAGGATTTTTCTTTCTTTCATCGGCGATGTATTGGCCGTAGGCTTTCTGTCCGGTGTATTTATGCTGCACGAAGAGGCGCACGTTGCGTGTATCGGTGCACAGCTCGTAGGCGGCGCAGGCCAGGTCCCACTCCGTGACGGCGTCGAGGTCTCCTCCTCCGTTCGAGTAGTAGAGCACGGTCACGTCGGCGTTGTTGGGTGTGATCCATTCGCCGCTGTCTTTGTCGTCATCGCTGCTGCACGATGTTGTGCTGATTGCTGCGCCGATGAGGGCGATGAGCGATGCGATAGCGAAAATCTGTTTCATGTTGTGTCTTGTTTTCTCGTCCGCAAAATGTTCAAATCTATCAATAATTTCACTGCAAATGTAGTAAAAAGACAGCACACGCACAACATTTGTGCAAGAAAAGATGTGAAAAAACTGAAAAAACAGAAAAAAGCCACCGACGCCATTACGCGCCAGCGGCCTTTTCTTTCGCTCTTACTTCTTACCTCTTACTTCTTACTTCTTACATCAGACATCTTACTTCTTACATGCACAAATGCCCCGCCGGATTGCTACTCCAGCGGGACTTTTTTTTGAAAAAAACGGCGCAGAAAAGTTGCTGGTAAAAGAAATAAACGTCCTCAATTATCTGCACTCAGCAGCCAATCCAGCGCAGAAACGATGTGTATGGTTTTTCCGTCAAGCTCCACATCGCGAGTCTGAGAGAAGGTGATGAGAGTGAGACGATTGCATGCGAGCGACTGCGATGCCTTGATGAGCGATGACATCTCACGTTCGTAAGCCCGCTGGCCGTCTATCTCATAAGCCACCTGTATCAGTTCCACCGCCTTGTTTTGGTCACACAACACGAAATCAACCTCTTTCGCTCTGGGCGAAGGCTTGTAATAGTATACATCCATGAAATCGTGAGCGCAGCGACGTAACAGCTCTATATATACAACGTTCTCCAATTTCCAGCCAAGGTTTTCCGTTGCCAACACATTTTCCCGGTTGCCTTGCAGACCGGTATCTATGACATAGGCTTTCTGATTTCGGATGCGCTCCGTGCTTTTGAAAGAATGACGGGTGAGCAACTGCATCAGGAAGGCCTGACAAAGATAGTCCGTATATTTCTTCGCGGTCTTATCGGCAATGCCCAGCAGGGCGGATATCCCGTCGAAGTTCATCTCCTGACAAGCATTGTTGATGAGATGGTGTGCCAGTTTTCTTAAAGCTTCAATATTTCGTATGTTGAAACGTTTCTGTATGTCTTTTCTAAGTATAGCTTCTATTAAACCCTGCACATAAGCGCGCTTATTGCGCAGACCCTGCATCTCTGGGAAGCCGCCGTCATGGATGTAATCCATAAAAGCCCGTTTAAGTTCTGCTTCGGCCTTTGTCGTGAGGCCGTTCGTCTCTATTTGGTGGAATCGGCAGTACTCCGAGAACGAGAACGGATAGAGGCGTATCTCGTTGTAACGTCCGGTCAGATGGGTAGCCAGCTCTCCGCTCAACAGCTTGGCGTTGCTGCCCGTCACGAAAATGCGTAAATCTGTGCGCAGCAGGCGGTTTACAAACAGATACCATCCGTCCACATCCTGTATCTCATCCAGCAGCAGATAGGGGACATCCGAGCCGTAAAGCTGGTAGATACAGGAGAGCACAGTGTTCAGATCTTCCGTCTTCAACTCAGCCAGGCGGTCGTCGTCGAAGTTGACATAAGCGTAGCTGATACCTCGATCCAAAAGCACTTTGTGGCAGAGCGTGGACTTGCCACTCCGGCGCACGCCTATCACCACTTGAGCCATCTTTGTGTTAAACTCAAAAAGCGACTCCTCTTTGCGCGTCACCCATTTCTGCGGCTTATAGCCCTTGATCTCCTCCCGTTGCTCTGCAAGGACTTGCAGTATTACTTTTTCATCTACCATTTGGTCTGATATTTATTGTTCTGATGCAAAGGTACATATAATTCTACAAATACGCTAAAATGCGCAGAACTATTTTGCAAAATACGCTAAAATGCACGAAAAGCCTTCGCGAAATACGCTAAAATGCACGAAAAGCCTTCGCGAAATACGCTAAAATGCACGGAAAATGGAACTGGAGGCTCCACTCTTGACTTGTTTATGGGAAAAATGAAAAAAACGAAAGGCCCCGATTGCGCCGAGTGACCTGCACTTTTTCTTAGCGCACAAATAAACAAATGCACAAATGTCCCGCCGGATTGTTACTCCAGCGGGACTTTTTTTTCTAAAAAAATAGTGAAAAAATTGTCAGTTAAAGAAAATTTTGTATATTTGCATTGTCTTCACGCCGAAAGCGGCTAAAAACCGCCGGGAAAGACCACAGGAAAGCGTTCCTTTGGCGTTGTGGGACACCATATATGGAAAAGGCGTATATCACGCGCTTTGTTCTTGACGTTTCGGAAGCGTAGGAAACTCTCAAACTCATCAATGAACATTTGCAACGATAGACGCCCATGGGTATGTAATTGGCTGATTGCTTATACATTTGCTCTGATTATGAGTCTAATGTATATAGCGATTGGGTTATGCATATCGGCGTGGGGTCGTGGTTGCTCGTTCTGATGAGTTGGGCAATCCTACGGCCTCGAAACGTGGAGCGAGTAACTGATAAGTCTCCACGCTTTTTTGTATCTTGGGGGAAGTAGAAAGAAAACTAATACTGAGCACTATTTGGAGACGTAGTGTATGTTTGGAAACTATGTTAAACCAAATAATGCTATAATATGAAACACATTTTTCTTTTTCAGCGATTCTTCGCTTCGTTGCTGCTCCTTGCAGTCTCCACGCTTTCGTGGGCATATGACTTTGCAGTTGATGGCATTTACTGCAACAAAAACTCGGACGGTAAAAGTGTAACAGTGACATATGGTAGCACAAAACACAACAGTTATTCTGGATCTATTACCATTCCCGCCTCTGTAATATACAGCTCCAAAATCTACAGGGTGACGGGCATTGGCATTAGTGCTTTTCGTGATTGCACCGGCCTAACCTCAATAACTATCCCCAATACCGTGACAAGCATAAGCGATGAAGCCTTTTATAATTGCTCTGGCCTCGTCTCTGTAACAATTCCAGAGGGCGTTATCAGTATTGGTTATGAGGCTTTCCGTGGTTGTTCCGGCCTTACGTCAGTTGTTATTGGGAATAGTGTGAAGAGTATAAGCGCTTTTGCCTTCTCTGGTTGCTCCGGTCTTACGAGAGCAGAGTTTGGAAGTATCGAAAACTTATGTAAAATATCGTTTAATAGTTATGAGAGCAATCCTTTAAATTTTGCAAATCATCTTTATATTAAGGGCGAGGAAGTGAAGGACCTAGTGATTCCTAGCAATGTGAAGACAATTGGTAAGTATGCTTTCTATAATTGTTCAGGTCTAAAAACTGTTAGTATAAAGAGTGGTGTGACAAGTATTGGAGACGAGGCTTTTAGAAATTGTGATGGTCTTACATCTATCGAAATCCCCAACAGCGTGACAAGCATTGGCAGTATTGCTTTTTGTGATTGTGATGGTCTTACATCTGTTTCAATTCCTGAGAGTGTGACGAACATTGGCGGTAGTGCCTTCGGAGATTGCTCTAGTCTCATATCTGTTGCTATAAATTCCGACGCGATACTTTCTAAATCATACTCTATACAAGGTGGCAACGGTGGAATATCAAGTATTTTTGCTCATAGTGTTAAGGAATTCACCATTGGTGAGAGTGTCACGAGCATCGGTGATAACACCTTTTATAATTGCTCCGGTCTCACATCTATTAACATTCCCAATAGTGTAACGAGAATTAGCAAAAGTGCTTTCACGAGCTGCTATAAACTCTCCGATATCACAATAAATTCAAATGCCGTTCTATCAAAGTCTTATTCTTCAAGTGATAATTTGAATGATATTTTCCCCAATCTGGTTTCAAAGAGATATATTATTGGTGGCGATGTAACAAGCATTGGAGATTATGCATTTTATAATGTAGATATAACGTCTGTCGTTATAAAAAACGGTGTAAAGAAAATTGGGCGTTATGCTTTCGCAAATTGCGCAACCATGAAGTATATTTCTATTCCTGAAAGCGTCCATTTCGTTGGTGTTGGTGCCTTTGAAAATTGCCAAGGCGTTTTTTATGATAACCTTAATTTAAGATATGTTGAGGACTGTTTGATTGAGGTTTTGGATAAAACATTAAGCACATATACTATTGAAGAAGGCACAAATTTAATCGCAGATGGTGTTTTCTCCAACATGACAAATCTTAAGATACTTACTATTCCCGATGGCATAACAAGCATCGGCGGCAATGCTTTTTATAACTGCTCCGGCCTTACTTCTATTTCGATTCCAAAAAGTTTGACGTATATAGGTAATTCTGCTTTCAACAATTGCACCAGTCTTAAATCAATTAAAATCCCAGAGGGCATGTTAAGTATTTCTAGCTCCGCGTTCTCTGGTTGTTCCAGTCTCGCATCGATTATTATTCCTAATAGTGTGTTGAACATTAACGGTGAAGCGTTCAAGGGTTGTTCCAGTCTCGCATCTGTTATTATTCCTAATAATGTGACAAACATAGGTAATTCTGCTTTCTCTGAATGTATTAGCTTAACTTCAATTATTATTCCTGAGAATGTAGTAAGCATAGGCGAAAAGGCGTTCTCCGCTTGCTCAGGTTTAATATCTATTACTCTTCCCAAGAGTATAGCGAGTGTTGGTAAAGAAATCCTCAATGGTTGCTCTAACCTTATGTCTGTAACATGTAAAGCTGCGAATATCCCAATTACCGGAGAAAACGCATTTTATGAAGTACCACAACGTCAGGCTACGCTATACGTGCCTGAGGGCTCTATAGATGCTTATAAAGAAGCAGAACAATGGAATAAATTCCGTACTATTTTGCCCATTTCGGGAAGCGATCCTGAAATTCCTCAATGTGCAAAGCCAACGATTAAGTATAATAATGGGAAGCTTTCGTTTGAAAGTGAAACAGAAGGCGTAGACTTTGTTAGCGAAATCATGGATTCTGATGTAAAGAAGCATAATGGTGCAGAGATAGACTTAACTGTTACCTATAATTTGACTGTATATGCCACTAAAGCCGGATACGATAATTCAGAAGTCGCTACAGCGACATTGTGCTGGATAGACGCCAGTCCTGAGGGTGAAGGCTTTGTCAACGGTGTTGCAGAACTGGAGGCTCGTCCTGTGATTCTGCAAACACGCGGAAACATCATAGATATTACCGGAGTAAAAGACGGTGAAGAAATTAAGGTTTATGGAGTGGGAGGACAACTTGCTGGTTCTGCCAAGGCGTCAGACGAGAGTGTAAGCGTTTCCACGACCTTAAATGGCGGCTCCATCGCCATCGTAAAGATTGGAGAAAAGTCCGTCAAGATTGTGATGAAGTAGAGACGCAAATCTTTTTCGCAAATAATCGAGCGCCTGCAGAAAAAAAATCTGCGGGCGCTTTTCTTTATGCTGCGCTTTCCCGGGATGAGGCTCCTGCGCCGCCAGCCCGAAGCGGGCAGGCAGTTTACTTCGGGCGGATGGGGAGTTTACTTCGGGCGGGTCGCCGTTTTACTTCGGGCGGGAGGCTCCGGAGCGGAGCGTCGTGTGGCGTTCGGAAGGCAGAAAGGCGGAAAGTAACTTATGGACAGGAACGGATACGGCATCCGCTCACGGACAGCACATCTTCAGCAGGAAGGAGACAACACGGAGCGAGGGGAGTAGGAAGGAATAACATAATACCTTTATATAATTATTATAATAACATCTTATATTAATATTATCTATTAAAAGTGTTAATTTGAGTCTTAAAAACATTCCTGTCCACAAGTTACTTTCCGCTTTTCCTACTTTTTCACCGTCCAGATTTGCTTTGTAAGAATATTTTTTGTACATTTGCGGGCAAAGAATTAAGAATCTGCTTATGGATAAGTATGCCATTTATTCGTATGAGTTGTCTAAATCCGTAGCATTAGACGTAACCATCCCTAACTCGGGTGAAACTGATGTGAGTGAGTCGGATTTTTATAAATGTTTTGAAAGACTTTTTGACGAACAACGTGGAGCGAAGGTTAACATCCAGCATGTCAACGATACTAACACTTCCTCCACCAAGTACCCGTGTCAGGTGATGTATCACAAAGAAAATGTGACTATCCTGAGATTGGAGCGTGAGAAGAATGTTTCCGTTTGGGAGAAGACGGAGACCGGTGCGCCGGTGGCCAACATCAACAAGAAGAAAAAACCGTCCACCCCTTTCTGCTACATTATTATAGACAACCGTACCGACAGCAGGATAATTGCCATACAAATAAACAAGGAAGCATGGAGAGACACTAATCAGGTGAGAGATTTGCTACAGGAAAGTTTCAATGATTTGCTTCATATTGCCGGCTTTAAAATCAGTGTGGCCATAAAGACCATGATGCAGCCCACGAAGTTTTGGGACTATGTCAACTGGAGAAGGAAGATGGATAATGTGGATATAAAGAGCCTGACCTTTTCCTTCTACAACCACAAGCGACGCCCGGACTTCGACATCAAGTCGGCGCTCTCGTCAAGATGGAGCCACTACGATGCTTTTATGCAAATGATTGACAAATGGGGTGGTGACGATGGAGAGATAACGCTGAATGCGGCAAAGGGCAGCTCGTTGTTGAGACGCCGGAGCGCTGACGTCAAGCATTTGGTGGAACTTTGCGTCAGCAGTGACTACGGCCTGCGCATCACCTTCACGGACAATATCTCCTACAACTGTAATCAGAATATGAGGGCGGAGTATCCACTGGACAACAAACTTAACATCGATCAGGTCTATAAGGATTTTGGAGACCTGTTTGGCAACAAGGCATTGTTGGTGTGGTTGAATAATGTAAATGAATTCTGTAAATCTTATGAGAACGCCGAAGAAATTAACCCCAAGCCAGGCAGAGAGAATAAAAGAAAAGTTTCCTGAGCATCCGCTTTATCAGGCGTGTCAAGCGGCGTTTCGGCACTTCATGGCGGAGATGCATTCTTTTGACTTCACGTCGGAAGACTTGTTCGTTGCTGCGGCTTACGTCATTGACGATATCGCAGAAGAGCCGCTGGATGCTCCTGACTATATAGACGGACTTTGGGATGATTTGAAAATTGAATTGAAGAGGCTATCCAAGAGCGCACCGCCACAGGAGGACCTCAACACCGTGTGCAGCGTACTGCTCTGTGTCGTGGCGGCGACTTTCCGGCTCCAGTGGAATGAGCACTATAACGAAACTATTGTCGGAAGACTGCACGATGTCATCCGCATGAACGGCACTCCAGTCTACGAAAAAGATTTGGACGATACGATAAATCGTATATGTGAGCATGCAGACGCATTGGACAAGTGGATAAATGATTATACCTCGTATAGCATCGATTGGTTGTCGCAGACCATCGACGCTGTCATAGTGAGTTGCGGCAAGGTGATTCCGCTCAACGACGAGAAAACATTCGTGGAGTCCCCGGCTACATTCCGGAAGTGCGGAACGCTGGTGGATGCGAATCTTACTTTACTATATCAACAGCTGCAAAAAAAGAAGTGGATAGCACAGGACACAACGCCAGATGAATTTATTGATTTGTTTTCGGGGAGGTCATCTTATGTGAAAATCTACTGGATGAGATCAGCCGGGGCGTTGAGAGACCTGTTCAAGTCGATAATTGACGAGGGGTTGATTGTCTGCCCAGATGGAATCGGTTACCAGAGAATCTTATCTTCCCACTTCGTTACTCCCGATGGGAAGCATATATTAAACCTTAACAAAACGTATAAAGGGAAAAAGATTGCTGTAGAGATTGCGGAGTTGATGAAGCTGTTGAAAACTGTGGTTTCCGGTAAAGACGTAGAGGATGTCTAGGCAATAGTCTCGGCAAGAGAATGTTTTTTTTGTAAAAAGATAGTTTGCGTAACAGGCTTGTTTGGAGCCTGTTATTTTTTTGTTTCTTCTTGGCGTAGCCTTATGCCGAGATTTTGGCCGAGATTTTGGCCGAGATTTTGATGGTTCAACAGCGAAGGGTGGGTGTAGCTGTCTCTAATGCGCTCACCTATTTTATGAAAAAAATAAATTTGAAAAGTCCCCGCACGGTTCGGGGCACGGCCACCATCCACGAGGATGACCGCATCGAGTTCAAGCCCTACGCAGAGGGCGAACCCGCACAGAGAAACGTCCGCTCCACCAAGGGCGGCAAAGTGTTCACCACGACATCGGAGAAGAAGCCCCTGATGGTGGCCCATCTCAGTTGTCCCGCAGACGCCACAGACCCGTGGCAGGAGTATCAGGCATGTCTGGCCAAGTTGGGCATCTGCCCGCAACAGGCACAAAGCATGCCCGGGAGTCAGCGCGTGGTGAACGAAGGAGGCATGGAGGTTTTTCTCGACGCCAAGGGCGAACGCCTGGTGTATCAGGGATGCATCGACCTGCGCAAGAGCAGCAACTGGCAGAGCGACGTGATGCGTCAGTTGCAGGTGATCGTGCGGACGCTGCCCGTAGAGGAGAACTTCAAAAAAGTAATGAACAAAATTAAGAAAGGAGGCAACAAATGATTGTACCTATTATTAAACGCTGTTATCAGAAGAACATCGACAAGGCCACGGAGGAGCTGCTGGCTGACTGTCTGAAGAACATCACCGAGAGCCCCGAGGTGAATCTGGCCGTGGAGCACTACCGCGAGTTGAAGCACCGCATGGCCGAGGCCGAAACAGCCGAGGCGAGAGAAAAGCTGGTGGAAGAAATTGCCGCCACGCCGGAGTTCCAGAGCTGGCTCAGGGGTGAGCTCGCCAAGGACAGCCGCCGCAGCAAGAAGCGCATCCCCGAAGACAGGGACAAGCGTGTGAGCCTCTACATCGCTTCGCTCAAGAGCGGACTGCCCGCCGTCATCCCGACAGCTGTCTTCACTGAGAGCAAAGACAGATGGGGGCGCACGGGACTGTGGCGCGTGCAGTCCAACGGCTATCTGACCGGACTCGCCGTGCTCGACCTGGACCATGTGAAAGACGCCGGGGCCAAGGTGGACGAATGGCTGCAGCGGAAGGACTTCGGAGAGCTGGGCATCCTCTGGATATTCATCACCGCGAGCGGAGAAGGCGTCAAGGTGGTGTTCAAGGCCAGGGAAGAGTGGGGCAACCTTATTGACAACGCCTACCAGATGGCCGAGATGCTGGGTGTGCTGGACTACGCCGACGGCGCATGCAAGAACAGCGATCACTGCCACTTCGTGCCCCGGAGCAGCGACATCCGCTACATCGATTGGGAGGGGCTCTTCGGCTACGAGAACCCCGCCTACGAGCAGCGCTACGGCAAAGCCTACCGCGAGGGCAACTCCGAGCCCACTCAGCCCCGATGGCAGGAGCTGGAGCGGCAGCGCAAAGCGGCCCGTGAGAAGGGCGTCGTTCCGCAGGAGATGCCTGCCGCTGCTGCCACCGCACCGCAGACGCTGAGCGTGCGCGAGAAAGCCATCGTCGATGCGCTCAACGTACACTACGGCACGCGTCTGGCCGAAGGACGCCGTCACGAGACCTTCCTGGGCGAGACGGCCCCGTGGCTCCTGTTGCTCTGCGACAACAACGCGGACAAGGCGCTCGCGATGGCGCGCCGGCTGAACTATGTCATCAACTGGACAGATCAGGCACCGGGCGAGCTGGAGAGTTGCATCGCCACCGTGAGTAAGAAACCCCTGCTGACGCGCAGACCCAAGGCGCTGGACGATTTGCTGCGCAAGGCCGGAGTGGACGGCGAGGTGGCGGAGCTCGACGAGGAGGCCGGAAAAGACGACCTGCCCTTCGACGAGTGGATAGAGAAGATAGGGAGCCTCTTCGATGTGTATCCCTGTCTGCGCGAGGTGTGTGAGCCGCACCCCAAGCGTCTGTGGCCCTTCCTGTTCTTCGCCTCGGGCGCCCTGTTGGGTACGTGCATGACGGCCACGTGGTATTACTTCTACGACCGCCCGGAGAAGCGCCGCCGCCTGAACTACAACGTGCTGGGCATCGGCGACCCGGCCAGCGGCAAGGGTGCGCTGGAGCGCATCGCCGGTCTGCTGACCGAGCCCATTGAGCGTGCCGACGAGCTGGCCAACGAAGCCATCAACACATGGAAGGAAGAGCAGCGCTCCAAGGGCGCCAATAAGGACAAGACGCAGAAGCCGAAAGGCGTGGTGCGTCTGCACGGAGCACGCACCTCGAATAACGTCTTCATCAACGACATGATCAACGCATGGACGGAAGTGGACGGCGAGCGCATCCAGCAGCACATGCTCACCGTGGACACCGAGGCCATCAACAGCGTCAAGATGCAGAAGGGCGGCTCGTGGATTGACAAGCAGGTGATGGAGATCAAAGCCTTCTCCAACGAAAAGGATTCGCAGCAGTACGCCAACCTGGACTCCGTGTCGGGCTTCTTCAACGTCTATTGGAACCTGGTGCGCACCTGCACGCCGCCCGCCCTGAAGATGCTGTGCAACGACCGTAACTTCGGCACCGGCTATCCCACGCGTCTCTCCGTCATCCCTGTGCCCGGAACGGGCTTCCAGATGATAGAGTTGCGGCGGCGCAGTCCGGAGACGGAGGAGTCGGACGCCAAACTGCTGGATTGGGCCTACAAGGCCGACAAACGTCACGGTGAGCTGCCTCTGTGGCCCCTCGTGGAGCATTGCTGGCATTGGACCGACAGACACATGGAGATAGCAGCCTTCAACGAAGACAAAGCCGACGAGCTGCTGCTGAAGCGCGTGGCGCAGTGCAGCCTCTGCATCGCAGCGCCCTTTGTGGACATGCGTCACTGGGACGAGCGCGAAGCCAGCGAAGAGGGTAGCTACGAAGTTGATGACACGGACAAGGGACTTATGGACCTGGTGCTGGACATCCAGTATCGCACGCAGCACCACTTCTTCGGCGAGCTGGCCCGCAACTACTTCAACGAGCAGCTCAACGACGCCACACGCTTCCGCCGCCGCACCTCGCGCTACGAACAGTGCTTCCTGCAGCTGCCCGACATCTTCACCACAGATCTGTTTGCCAAGACGTATGGCTTCGCCAACAACCACTCCGCCAACAAAGCCATTCAGCGCATGCTTGACGACAAAGTCATTGAACGCACCAAAAGAGGCGAGTACAGGAAGCGAGTCACCAGTATCAGCTAAGGCGGAAAGGAGGAAAGTAACTTGTGGACAGGAATCCTAAGTGACTGATATAAATATGGATAGAAACGGGGGCATTTGACGCGTGCATTTGCCTCCGTTTCTGTGCGAAAAAAAGTACAAAATAAATTAAAATAAACGGGTAAAACATTTGTTTATATCGGAAATTTTTCGTATCTTTGCAACGTATTTGAAAGGCCTCAAAATACTGCGGGAAAGCGACCTCCCGATGCAGCAGGTCGCACAGTTAGTATCTTTCTTCGAAACTTTAAAAACACATTATTATGTCTGTAGAAAAGATTGCTATGGGGATTAATCTCCGAAAGAACAAAAACGAGAAGAGTCCGGCCTACGGAAAGTATTACCCCGAGGTGGACCAGAAGAAGACGCTCAGCCTTCGTGGTTTTGCTGAGCACATGGTGAATCACGGCAGCTTCTACAATCGAAGCATTGTAGAGGGCGTGCTTCAGCAGATCTGTGACTGTCTGCCCGAGCTCGTGGCCCAGGGCGTGCCCGTGCAGCTGGGTAGCCTCGGCACCTTCTATCCCACGGCCGAAGTGGCCAAAGACGGTGCTGTAGCCAGCATTGCTGAGATGGACGGTCTGAACCCCAACGACATCGTTAAGGCGATTCACATCCGTTTCCTGCCTGATGCCACGAAGCTCGACAACCTCTGTGGTCCGTCCTTCAAGAACGCCTGCAGCCTGGAGCTGCGCAACATTGTCGACACCCAGGAGGTCACCATCGACGGCAAGGTCAAGAAGGTGCAGACCCTCAAGCCCGTGGCTACGGCAGTGGCAGAGTGGCGCTCCGGTCAGACCACAAGCGACCCTGACGGCGGAAACGGCGGCACCACGGACGGCGGATCTACGGAATCAGGGAATCACGGAAACACGGAGAATCCCAGCGCAGGCGGTAGCTTCACCATCCAGGCTAGCGTGAGCTCTGACGGTGGCGGCACGGTCTCCATCAAGAAGAACGGCGCCATCGTTGAGGGTGGCTCTGTGCAGGCTTCTGCCAGTGACACGGTGGTCATCGAGGCCGTGCCCGAGAGCGACAACTTCCAGTTCATGAGCTGGAGCGACGGCAGCAGCCAGAACCCCCGCACCATTCAGCCCAGCGCTGACATGAACCTCGAGGCCTCGTTCATGGATCTGAGTAAGATTTGAGGTTTGAGGTTTGAGATGTAAGATTTCGATGAAACGGAGACTTGCTTTTCTATCCTGGGGCGCGGCAGTCCTTTTCGGGGCTGCCGCCCTCTTCCTTCCTCCGCAAGGAGAGATTGACCACACCGTGCTGCTGCTCTGCGCGCAGTTTCTGCTCTTCGCCGCCACGCTGCTGGGCGTGGAAGGATACTACGAGAAGATGCGTGACCTCATCAAGAATTGAGGTTTGAGGTTTGAGATTTGAGATTTGAGGTTTCTATGAAACGGAACAGACATTCTCAGGAAAATATGCTGTGTTCGTTCACTTTGTTCACTTCTTCGGCTGACACAATGCCGTCTGCTTGAAAACAAGCTTTCAGACATCCGGCCTCATGTCATCCGACGACCCTAATGGTCGACCACAGCATTGGAAAATAGCTCAAGCTTTGCTTTCGCTTAAAATTGCTTCAAACGAGCGTTTTCAGCATAAAATGGTTATGCTATCCGAGACGAGAACACATGCCGACAGATTATTTATTTTATGCGACGTCAAAGACGGAGCAATTTTATGTGGAGGCGAAGCTGGAACAATTTTCGAGATGGGGCGCTCCAAGGGAGCAACGGGATGAAGTGACGGCAGACATCGGAAAGCTTGTTTTCCAGGGTCTGCAGACACTACAGACCGAGAGGACAATAGTCCGAGAGCCCCAGCTATTTTCTTGGAATGGCAGCAAACAAGGCATCCGTGTAAATCCGAGTAATCCGTGGTTTAATGAATTGTCAATTATCAATTATCAATTATCAATTAGAGAAATGAAACTCAGCGAACACTTTACTTTGGAAGAGATGCTTCACAGCGACACCGCTGAGAAGAAGCATATAGAGAACAGAATAAATGCAACCGAAGTAAATAATTTAGTCAGGCTCTGCCAGAAGGTCTTGGAACCTCTGCGCGAACATTTTGGCGTACCGATTAAAATCAACTCCGGCTTCCGCTGTCAAGCCCTCAACAAGGCCGTTGGCGGTGCACAGAACAGCTATCACACGAAAGGTAGGGCAGTGGACATCCCGATGCACCCCGGCTGGCTCGCGTACATCCGCGACCATCTGCCGCACACGGAGCTCATCAATGAAGGGACGTGGATTCATGTTGCGTTATGACCCTGAAAGGGCGACTGGGGTCTTTAGAGCAGCCAGTGAATGTGGCTGCGGCCCCACCAAGGGGAGCGAGTCCCCACTCGCGACGGAGGACAAATAACACAGGATAGGGGCTTGCCCCTATCGATG
>Ga0310695_10003675_pt1 | contig 29643 bp, 26 predicted proteins | sample RumenRJG_04DNA_FD_203882 | JGI IMG/M metagenome (GOLD analysis project Ga0310695, IMG submission 203882) | Bovine rumen microbial communities from Lethbridge, Alberta, Canada - RJG_04 (v2) (version 2) | ecosystem: Host-associated > Mammals > Digestive system > Stomach > Rumen | place: Canada...
TCGTCGGCACTTGATAGGTAGCTCCCTGTTCCTTGAATATCTTGGTCCATACGTCTTCTGTTCCTGCCAGAATCTGTGTAGAGAATTTTGCAAGTGCCTGCTCTTCCTCAGTGAATTCGCGCTGCTGCCCCTCGCTCACCTCCGTATTCTGACCCATCGACTGCTGTGCAGCCTGCATGCCGGCCTCCAGCGGATTACCACCAGTAAAATAGGCAATCGCCATAGCAATAATAATACCGCCGATACCCAGTCCAGCTTTCTTGCCACCGCTCATTCCGCGGCGATCTTCTACATTCGAACTTTCTCTTCTTCCGTCCAGTTTCATAATGTTTTACGTTTTAGGATTCTGTATTTCCGCTACAAAGATAATAAAAAATCATGAAACAACACTATAAATGTAACTTTTTTTTTCATTTATAACGGTTTTTGCATCTTTTAAATTATCCAAAACGTGTTTCATGTCGTTTCTGATGCCCTCACCTGAGTGTTTCAGCACAGCTTCTTTCAGGGTCCACAACCGAATGAATTCTACATCATGCCGTTCGGCCTGCGCTATCCTTTTCATTTCCGCATCACTCATCGTGTAGCGAGCCAAACTATCCGAATAGCGGTGAATGCTCTCAATGTCCACGCCAACAGGTTTGTCGCTCAGCACGCAGATAGCAGCCTCACGACAATGGCTCATATTGAAGTATATCTCTGGATGGCCTGCTATAGTGGGCTTGCCATGCTCACCGTATTCAAACACGGGCGGCTCTTCAATGCCGTACTCCTGGCGAAGCCCCTCGCACAACAGCAGATAGGCTGCCGCACAGGTCTTGCGCCCCAGCTCATGCTTGAACTTCAGGCACTGTTCCCTACGTTGCTCACTCAGCAGTGGCAGCGCAGCCTGCCAGTCAAAGTGTTCTATATCGTCATTCAAATAAATCATCTATCTGTGTTTTTGGCCAATTGACCAGATAAAGTTGTTCGGTAGCACGCGTGAAAGCCGTATATAGCCAATGTAAGTAGTCGGGTGTCAGCATGTCATCCGTCATATAGCCTTGATCCACATAGACATGCGCCCACTGTCCACCCTGTGCCTTATGACAGGTGGCTGCATAGGCAAACTTCACCTGCAGGGCATTAAAGTATTTATCTTCCCTGACCTTCTTAAGGCGTTCGGGCTTCTGCGGAATGTCGGCATAGTCCTCCATTACCTTATTATATAATAAGTCCTGCTGTTCACGCGTCAGGGCAGGTGCTTCCGAAGTCAGCGTATCAAGCAACACGGTAGCTGTTAGCTCGTAGTCGTCGTAGTCAGGAAAGGTCATCGTAACGTCAGCAAAACGGAAACCGTGCTGTTCGTGCACATGGCGCACACGTCGCACGACAGCCCTGTCGCCATTGGCAATAAACGTCATAGGTGGCATACCACTCCCCTCGCCCTTTGGAGAGGGGTCGGGGGTGAGGCTATAGTTATTCTTCACAATCATAATCTGGTCACCGCTACAGAGCTCATCCTCACGGTCCAGCACCATATTGCGAATGCCCTGATTATAGATATTGGCACGCTTGTTCGAACGCGTCACCACAATGGTATCGTCCACCCCTACCCGACTATAGCTGTTTGCCAACTGCTCAACAAGCTCATTACCAGGCACATTCCTGATGTCCGCAAAACCTTGGAACCGAATCCTCGGTAGTGCCATTTCTCTTCCCTCTTCCAGCATCCTTCTCACCTCCGTGGCATTCCACAGGATGCCTGACGCCTGACTCTGGCGCAACACCTCGCTAAGGTCGCATTCGAAGACGTGCAGACCGTAACCACGCAGTACATCAGTCATCAGTGCCGGACTCTCCGTTTCGCCCACAGGTGGCAACTGAGCACTATCGCCTATCAGCATCAGACGGCAATTTCTATCGTTATACACAAAGCGTATCAGGTCGTCCATCAGCTGCCCGCCAGCGAAAATGCTGTCACCATAGTTCGAGGCATTGGCTATCATCGAGGCCTCGTCCACCATAAACAGCGTATCCTGAGCCGAATTATAGTTCAGGTCAAAGTTGCTGTCCATCGACTTCTGCCTGTATATGCGGCGATGAATGGTATAGGCTGCCTGACCTGAAAAGAGCGAGAACACCTTGGCTGCACGTCCCGTTGGTGCCAGCAGCACCATCTTCTGCTGCAGCGATAGCAGCGCCTGCACAATAGCTGCCGACAGCGACGTCTTTCCCGTACCAGCTGCGCCCCTCAGCACCATGACAGCCTCCTCATGGCGGTCGGTCATGAAGCGCACAAAGCAGTCAATGGCCACCTCCTGCTCCTTGGTAGGCACGTGACCAAACGCACTGTGTATCCGGTATTTCAGTTCGTCGGTTATCATTTCTGGGGGTAAAGGTACGAAATAAATTCTAATCCGACAATGTTTTTTGCAACAAATGCGATAGTTTGCATTTATTTGCGACACGATTTCATGCGTTGTCTGCATTTTGTCGCGAAATCTGGTGACTGTCGCAACAAGTCGATGAAGAAATCGGCTGTTTTCTTGTTCCTATGAAATTCTTGCCGTAACTTTGCATCAAGAAAAGAAAGAAAAGAGTTTCATAAGTTTCTCATAAGTTTTTGTTTTAGTTATTGGTTAGTAGTTTTCTCATAGAATTTGGTTTTAGTTATTATTTATTGGTTATGTTTTAGGTTTTAAAGCACATTGGGCTCGCAGCGTATGCGGGCCCAATGTGTATTTGTATTGTTATGCTTCTGACATCTTCCGTCTTCCTTCAGACATCAGACATCTTACATCAGCATCATTGTTTCAGGAAGCTGGTACTGACACATTCTGTAGTATCTTTCTCAGCGAAAATTTGGAATTCTCAAAATAAGTTTGTATCTTTGCGCATGAGAATAATAACAAGGTGAGTATGATCAGAAAAGAAATTATCAATCAGATCAGTCAGGCTATACGGCGCGTGGACCCGACGGCAACAGCCATTCTCTATGGCTCTGAGGCTCGTGGCGATGCTCGCCCCGATAGCGACATTGATGTGCTGATACTGCTCGACGGTGACCAAATGAGCCTGAAGCGTGAAATGGATGTAACCGGTCCTCTTAACGAAATTGAGTGGCAAACCGGTGTTCTAGTCAGTCCAACGGTAATGCTCCGCAAGCAGTGGGAGAATATGCCCTTCAAGACTCCATTTTATATTAACGTAATGAACGAAGGCATCAGAATATGAAAGAAACACTCGATGAACAAAGCCGAATTAGTCTGGAGCACTACCGAATGGAACGCGCAGACGAGGCAACTCATGCAGGTGTAAAAGCGATGTTTGGTTTGCACTTTGTTTCCAAAGGAATTGTCCCCATTGAGCATGGGAAGACATTCAATACACTTTTCGAAAAGCGTCATAGTAGTGATTACGAGGCTTTCGATTATTGCGACAAGACACTTGTGGATGACCTCACCCCATTAGCGGAAGCTTTCATTTCTCAAATCAAGGAGCTTATAAAGAATAATAATGTATAACCCTAAAACGATGATGCCTAGTATTATGAAACAAATTTTCTTTTTATTGGCACTATTTACATCTCTAACTGTCCATTGTCAAGATGTTATTGTAAAGAAGGATGGTGGCACTATCGTTTCAAAAGTGCTTGAAGTAAACACTGCTGATATCAAGTACAAAAAGTTCTCTAACCAAAACGGGCCTACTTATTCCATCAATAAAAATGAAATTATTTCCATTAATTATGAGAATGGGGAAAAAGATGTCTTTAACAATTCTGACAATCGTCACATTTCGAATGATGGGATTGCTGTAAATGCGAATGAAGACCAAGATGCAAATTTCAAAGCTCTTCAAAGTATGAGTAATATAGATGTAAGATATATAGGTAAGCCATCGAATGAGAAAGCAAATATGCTGATAGAAATTTTTAAACCGACTCACGATGCCGTCATGGTAGATAAAATATTGAATTGATTTTTAAGACCAAACCTAATAATTACTATTCAAACTCTCCATGTCCTGAAAATATTTTGTTTTCTGTTATTATTAAAAACAGAACAAACAAAACTCTTTTTCTAGATTTGGCAAATACATTCTTTGTCCATGGGCTACAAGCCTCTCCATATTATCAACCAACTATAAAATCTGAAACAGAAGGACATAATTCTGGTGTAGGCGTCAATATGGGGGCAGTTGCTGGAGCCATGGGTGTTGCTGGAGCAATAGGTACACTAGCTAGCGGAATAAGTGTTGGTGGCGGGACTTCGCATTCTACTACTACGACAACAATTTCCCAGCGGATTATTTCTATTCCCCCTATGTCTGCTCAAACATTAGACAATGTTTGTCTGTTTCCGCATAATAACATTACTATAAGCGATAAATACTTTTACAAAAAGACATCAGGAGGACAGGTTCAATTACAGACAACACTTCCGCAATCCAATATGCTGAAAATTGGAGAAAAATGTGAGTATGAAGAAAATAACGATTTTGGTCGATTTGGAGTAGTTGTTACTTATTCGAATGATGAAAAGGTTTCCAATCCATACACCTTGCAATCATTTTTCTTTTTACAGCAGTTTATTGGCACAAAGGCAAAGAATGCACTGGGCTTTAAAACCTTTAATGTAGAAACAGTGTCATCTGATTATTTAAATACACTCCATTTCTTTGTAATTCCCCAAAAGAAATAATTATTATGAAACAGATTTTCTTTTTATTGGCACTATTTACATCTCTAACTGTCCATTGTCAGGATGTCATTGTGAAAAGAGATGGCAGCACGATTCTTTCAAAAGTACTTGAAGTAAATACTGCTGACATCAAGTACAAGAAGTTCTCTAACCAAAACGGGCCGACATACACCATCAATAAGTCAGAGTTGCTTTCAATCAATTATGAGAATGGGGAAAAGGATGTATTTGAGAATTCCAGTAGTCCTACTACCATAGTTACAACCGCTCCGCCATCGGCTCCCACGGTAGATTATGCAGCTTTGGTAAAAGAAAACCTTCCGCTTATTCGCGAATTCAATAGCCATGATGTAGTATATTTAGCCGATGACACAGACAAGAAAGCTGGTGATGTTATTTGTACTTTAGGTATCAAAGATGGTTCGATCATTGAGACGCCAGAATTGAAAGCCACCTTCTCTATGAAAAAGAAATATCTTACATATACTTTTAGTAGCGGTAGGGTTAAGCATTCTCGAATAGCAGAAATTTATGATGAGTTAAAGTTTGGTGAGGATTCCTATTTGGATATGATGGTTGTTACTTTAAAGAATAAGACAAATAAGACGATTTTTGTAGATTTAGGTAACAGTTTCGTTATTACCAGTGAGCAGTCTACACCTTATTATATCCCTACAGCAACTACGACATCATCAGGAAGTTCCTCTGGTTCTAGTGTGAATATGGGAGCTGTTGCAGGGGCTTTGGGTGTAGGAGGTACAATTGGAACATTAGCTGGAGGTGTAAATGTAGGTGGCGGTTCGAGTACTTCCACTTCCCAAACAACCTATTCTCAGCGAATTGTCTCAATTCCTCCTATGGCATCTTTATCATTAGATCCTCAGAGTATTGGAAGAGGGCATCTCTTTGAAGCAGCGGGACGCCATGTTTTACTTAGAGAGTATAGAAATGTCATGTTATGACTTTTTCATGGAAAAAGGTTATGTGTCGAAAAAGAAAGATCATGATGAAGTTCGCTTTGAAGGCTTGAAACGTGGCGAAAAAATCGACTTCCCTCAGAAAGAAGACATTACACCATTATCTGTTTTTGTAACCTACTCATCTGATGAAATGATGAGCCAGACTCAAACAATGCGTATTAACTTTTATTGGCGGCAGGTCTTGGGTGTGAATTCAAATATACTTAAGAAGGTATTTCGTTCTATAGACTATCGTAAGTGTCCACTCATCTTTTATGATGGTAATCCTTTGTGGATAAATGCTCGATAAATGCTCACACGGGGACTGTCCGGACTGTCCCTTTGTGAGGCGCGATAAGCAAGCGAGTCTTCCGCTTATCGCTCGTCGGTAGTTTGGATATCGTAAGAGCAAAACGGCATATTACTACTAGAGAAACGGCCTTTCTCTATAAGAGATACGACGTTTTACAAAAGAGATTAGTCCGTCCCTACGGACTGTCAGTTTGCTCCTTACAGACTTAGAGTTCTTTGACTAAGGTCAAAGTGTGGCTTCACAATCGAAGCCTTCGGACTGGGAGTTTGCATTAATCGGACTGAGTACAAGTTGTAGTAATTATGAATATTCGATGAATCGGACGCAAAAAAAAAGGGAACATCAAAAATGTCCCTCATATACTCACATGACACCTCTCAAAGGCCAATGTATAAAGGGCTGAAGGCACGTGAGGGATATTCGTTCTCCCTCACGTCTCCCTCACATTTTTGGAACTCGTCACTCACCTTATTATTATAGCAAAATTTGTGAAAACAGCGGGAACAGATTAACGTCTCGTCCAACAGCAGAATAATACAGTAAATGCTGCAACATTCATCGTTAGGGGTTCGAAAAACATAATTTTCTAGAGAATCATAAAATATTGGCAACAAACAGTGAGAAAATCATTCAATTTTCAGTTGAAAAACATCGATAATCAGAAAAAGGTTTAGTAGAAATTTCAAAATCTAGTGACATATGACATATATTGAAGTTATTTGGTTATATTTCAATAGTTTATAAAATTGTTTAGTGACATAAAAGTGACATAAAAACGACATAATAGTGGCATCATTGCATATTATAAGCAAGTAATGGGTGCATAGTAAGCAAGCAGATAGAAAGATACTGAATTGCAACTTGAAAGACTATGAGTAGTTGTTCAATTCTCTAGAGAATTCAAGCGTTAGTAGGCCTCTAACGATTGAAGAGATTAGTGCATTCGGTTCAATTCTCTAGAGAATTCTTTAACAAGGCATAATCTCAGGCAGTGGAAGTACTAATGGCGCGATGAGCTAGTATACTAGTCGACAGTTAGCATCCATTAGATTGGTTAAAGTGGCGATAAATACGTAAAAATGCCAGATTTATGTCGGATGTATGTCACTTCTATGTCACTTTTATGTCACTTTTATGTCACTAAGTGCCTTGCAAATAGTCGTATAATTATCTGATATTCAAATAATAGCACAAATATTATGTCACTATGTCACTAAAAATGGAGAAATTCAGAAATAATTTTGAAATATGTAGTGTAATATGGAAGAGAGAAAATGACTGATGGAGATACTCACGCACGAAAAAGTTCATAAAATTTTTGGCTTTATGCTCGCTAAATCGTACCTTTGCAAACGATTTATGAACAAAAACTAACACCAACGATTATGAAAAGGACAAAGAAGATGATGCTGGTAGCCATGCTTTCGGCCGTATGTTGTACCAATGTGGCTGCGCAGGGAGTAAACGTAGGTGACTCGAAAAACATGATAAGGATAGACGGGATCATACCTGTAACGAATATCAACATGACGCAAGGGCCGAAGCTGTTAAGTGACAACTCGGTGGAGTTCGCCGTACGCGCCCCAGAGGCTCAGAGGGTGCAGGTGGACATTGGCGGTACGAAATACGACATGACGAAGGGCGATGGTGGCATGTGGACAGTGAAAACGAAGCCGCAGGTACCAGGCTTCCACTACTACTCGCTGATCATCGACGGTGTGTCGGTGGCCGATCCTGCCAGCCAGTCGTTCTATGGCTGTAGCCGCTGGTCGAGTGCCATCGAGATTCCTGAGAATGGCATGGACGACTTCGAGGTACAGAACGTGAAGCATGGCGAGGTGCGCACCGTACATTATTATAGTAAGGTGGAGAGAGCATGGCGTCCGCTGATGATTTATACCCCTGCAAGTTATGACGAGGACAAGAAGGACTATCCCGTGGTGTATATCCAGCATGGTGGTGGCGAGGACCATCGCGGCTGGATGGAACAGGGTCGTACGGCTCAGATTATGGACAACCTGATAGCGAAAGGCAAAGCGGTGCCGATGATTGTGGTGAGTGCCAACAGTAACGTCCGCTCACGTAACGGCGGCTTTGGTGGCGGCTACAGCTGGCAGGGCATGCAGACGTTCCGCAGCGAACTCATTGAGAATGTGATTCCTTTCGTCGAGAAGAACTACCGCGTCAAGAAGGATCGCAAGAGTCGTGCCATGTGCGGTCTCTCGATGGGTGGCGGACAGTCATTCTACATTGGCCTGCGCTCGCCTGAGGTGTTTGCCAACGTGGGCGTCTTCTCAACAGGTATGTTTGGTGGCATTCGTGGGGCCTCGAACTTCGACTTAGAGAAAGAGGTACCAGGCATGCTCAGCAATACGAAGGCGTTCAACAAGCAGCTGGAAGTATTCTTCGTAAGTTGTGGTGAGCAGGACCCACGCATTGAATACACGCGCAACATTGTGAAGAAGATGCGCGACGGTGGTGTGGAGGTAAAGTTCAACTCCTATCCTGGTGACCACGAATGGCAGGTATGGCGCAAGTCGCTGCACGAATTTGCACAGTATCTCTTCAAATAAAACACCCTATGGGTAAAACGACAGGACAACAGGAAGCAACGGCAGGACGGATGACCATCTGGGGACTGCTGCGCAACATGATACCATTTGTGATGCCTTACAGGTGGCTCATCGTGGTGACACTGGTACTGACACTCATCGGCTCGCTAATGGCGCAGGTAAACGCCGTTGTGCTGGATCGTGCGGTGGATGCCATCAATGCGCTCATCCAACAACCTAATGGGTTCAGTTGGGGCAGTGCCGTGAGGATTCTGACCGTTATCACCATTATCCTGTTAGGCAAAGAGGTGGTGGGGGCCTTTGTGACCTTCTTCCAACGCTACTATGGCGAACGGATGCGCATTCTGGTGAGTCGCGACCTGTCGTTACGGGTGGTGGAACGGATGCTGTCGTTCCGCATGGCATTCTTCAGCAGCGCGGGTAACGAGACGGGCAAACTACAGTCGCGTATCGACCGAGGCATCATGAGCCTGTCGAACACGGTCAACAACTTCTTCATCGAAATCCTGCCCCTGTTTACGAGTGCCATGTTAGCCTTGATACTGATGTTTGCAGCCAACGTTTTTGTAGGTCTGGTGGCACTGTTCATCGTACCCGTCTACTTCTGGGTGACCTACATACAGGCCTCAAAGATGAAAGGTGGACGGCGTGGTATCTTCGGCTCACATCAGGCTGTAAGTCAGGGTATTCTGAACATCATCGAGAGCATCACCGTCATCAAATCATTCAATCGCGAGAAGATAGAAGCCAACCGTCAGGCTGACATCCAACGGACGATGACTGACCTTCAGCTGAACACCCGAAAAAAGGCCTACCTGTTCAATGGACTGAAGAGTTTCTTGGAGCAGATTGGTACCGTATTGATTATCATATTGACAGCCTATTTGGTGCTGATTGACTACCCTGGCATGTCGATTGGCAAGATTATGTATCACGTCATGTTGTTTGCCAATGTGAGCGCACCTATCCGACAGCTGCACCGCATCTACGACGACATGAACGATGCCCTGATTTATGCCGAGGGATTCTTCGGCATCCTGCATGCTGACCATGAGGTAGAGGAGACTGGCACGCACAAACCCAAGGAGGTGAAGGGCGACTTCGAACTGCAAAACGTGGACTTCACGTACAGTAACGGTACACAGGCTTTGTTCGACGTGTCGATGCGTATTCCCAGCGGTAAGATTACAGCGTTGGTAGGCTTGAGCGGCGCTGGCAAGAGCACTATTGTCAACCTGTTAGACAAGTTCTACTCACCCCAGAAGGGCAGCATCTGTCTGGATGGTGTGGAGTTAGGCAATTGGGACACAGAATGTCTGCGCGAGAACATCGGACTGGTGTTGCAAAAGAACCACATCTTCGATGGCACCATCGAGGAGAACATTCGTTACGGCAATCCGCAGGCCACCCACGACGACGTCGTCAAAGCTGCCAAACAGGCGTATATCTACGACCAGATTATGCAGTTGCCGCATGGCTTCGAAACAGATGCCCTACAGCTGAGCGGTGGTCAGCAGCAACGCATTGCCATTGCCCGCATGTTCATCAAGAATCCACCCATCATCTTCCTCGACGAGCCCACAGCCAGTCTTGATGCCATTGCCACAGAGCAGATCAAAGCATCGATTGACGCCATCAAACAGGGGCGTACGGTCATCATCATCTCGCACAACATCGGACAGATCATCGATGCCGACCAGATTTACGTATTGCAACAGGGCCGCGTCGTACAGCAGGGCAGTCCTGACGAGGTATATCGGCAGGGCGGCGTCTATAAGGACATCTTTGATGCCAGCGCCCGTAGTATGAATGTCGACAAAATTGCCAAAACAATAACATAATTCAAATTATTTTTCGTACCTTTGCAGGCAAAAAACTGCAAAAAACTGTATTTATGGTAAAGAAAGTAGCATCTATTCTGTTGTTTCTATTCAGCGTAATAACACAAAGTCAGGCCTACCGTACTAATGGCGGTGGCGAGTATTATTCCTTCTACCGACTGAGCCAGACTGAAGGCAGCGGTGTGACGATGACCATCAAAGACGGCACCAAGCACTACACGCTCAGCCAGAACGACACCATCTCTGCCGGCGACTTTTTTGACGGTACGGAAAGTTGTATCGTTTACTTGGCCGACAACGTGACATTTGTCATCAAGGGCAAAGCCGACTTCCAGACCAAGGGGATGGCAACGTATGCAGCCTTAGACAACTCGCAAACAGCCGTAGGCATCTGTTTGGACAACACGGAATCGACCCCATTCGGCGGCTGCACATTCGTGGGGGTAGGCGTCAAGTTCAAAGACAAGAGCTGCGGAGAACTGCATGGCTGTACATTCAACGACAACAACTGCGCCATCGGTCAGGCCGCCCTTATCTTAGGCGACGGCGACGGGGAATACCTTATCAGCCATTGCAGGTTTCAGAACAACAAGAAAGCAGCCATATCGAGTGCTGCCAACATCTACAGCAAGATGGTCATCGAGCACTCAGAGTTCCTTCGAAACGGAACGGCTAACGGAAACACGCCCCAGCTGAACCTGACGGCTTCGAGCAAGATAGTCATTAACAACTGCAATATAGTGGGCGATGCGACCCATACGATGGTGGGAGGCATAGGCATATCGAACTTCATGTCTGTCGAGAATACGGACATCACCATCAGCAACACCAACGTCATGAAGAACCGCTATGGCATTGGTACCGTCGGACCGATGAACGTCAGGATTACAGGCAACTACATCATCGACAACTGCTACGAGACGAACCCCATGAACGGCGGTAGCGGCATCAGTCTCTACGACCCCTACATGAAGACTTGTGCCGTCATGACGGGCAACTACATTAAAGGTTCGCTGTGGGGTGTGACCGTCATAGGCTGCAAGGATGTCAACTTAGGATGCCTTGACGAGGGCGAGCACTACAATCGAGGTGGCAACGTGTTCGAGGCTAACGGCAACAACGGCCAACTCTACGACCTGTATAACAATTCTTCCATTACCGTCTATGCCCAGAACAACACCTGGAACGTGAGCCAACAGACCGAGGAGCAGATTGAGACCGTCATCTTCCACAAGAACGACGACCCCTCGCTGGGGGAAGTCATCTACATGCCTGCAGCCAACACGACCAGCATCGCCGGCATGCACACTAACGCACAGAATACAAACATCTACGACCTGTACGGTCGCCAGACTAAAGCATCCTCTAAAGGCATCTATATCGTTAATGGCAAGAAAGTGGTTCGCTAAACTATCTGCCGTCTTCCTGCTGGCCTCATGCCAGTCGCTCAGCATGGGCGACCTGCTGTTTCATGTGGTGGAGAAAGGAAATGCCATCACGGACGTGACACCAGGCATGATAGACCATGTGGCTATCGTCATCGGCAAGGACAGCGTCATCGAGGCCGTTGGTGCCGGGGTGAAGACCACCCCACTCGACTCGTTGCGCCAGCAGGAAGGGTATTACATCATAGGTAAGGTAAGACGTGCCGACCCTACCCTCTCCGTCGTCAATGCCCGATACTTTCTGGGGCGTCCCTACGACAGACTATATCTGCCTGACAATGAGGCTATCTACTGTTCGGAGCTGGTTCAGTTTTCAATGGTGGACAAAGACGGATGCAGGCTATTGTCGCCCATCCCCATGTCATTCCATGACGCCTCAGGGCACATCACGCCCTATTGGCAACAGTTCTACAAGGAGCGCAGCATGGAGGTGCCTGAGGGATGGCCAGGCAGCAACCCAGGTGAACTGTCACAGCGTCAGGAAGTACGCATAAAGGGCCGATTAAGGTAATTTTTGTAAAGTCGGCCTTACATTATTATATATAGTACGCAAAAAAGACTTTAATAATTCATAATTCGTAATGCATAATTCATAATTATTTTGTAACTTTGCGGTCAGTTTTGAACAATCAAACTTTTTTAATATAACAAAAGCATTATGACAATTAACGAATTCAACTTTGCCGGTAAGAAGGCAATTGTACGTGTAGACTTCAACGTACCCCTGGACGAGAATGGTAAGATTACTGACGACACCCGTATCCGTGGTGCCCTGCCTACCTTGAAGAAGATTCTGGCTGATGGTGGTGCAACTATCATCATGTCGCACATGGGTAAGCCCAAAGGTAAGGTAGACATGAAAAAGTCGCTGGGTCAGATTCGCGAGGCTGTAGAGAAGGCTCTGGGTGTTCCCGTTGCTTTTGCTCCCGACTGCGCCAAGGCTGCCGATGCTGCCAAGGCTCTGAAGATGGGCGAGGCCCTGCTGCTGGAGAACCTCCGCTTCTATCCTGAGGAAGAGGGCAAGCCCGTTGGAATCGACAAGGCCGATCCTGCTTACGACGAGGCTAAGAAGGCTATGAAGGCCAGCCAGAAGGAGTTTGCCAAGACGTTGGCTTCTTACGCTGACTGCTACGTGATGGACGCCTTCGGTACTGCTCACCGCAAGCACGCTTCTACTGCTGTCATCGCTGACTACTTCGACGCAGACAACAAGATGCTGGGTCTGCTGATGGAGAAGGAGGTTCAGGCTGTTGACAACGTGCTCAGTAACATCAAGCGTCCTTTCGTTGCCATCATGGGTGGTTCTAAGGTATCTTCTAAGATCGGTATCATCGAGAACCTGCTCGGTAAGGTTGATAAGCTCATCCTCTGCGGCGGTATGACCTATACCTTCGCAAAGGCTCACGGTGGTGAGATTGGCGACTCTATCGTTGAGATGGACAAGCTGGACGTTGCCCTGGGCGTTGAGGAGCTGGCTAAGAAGAACGGCGTAGAGCTCGTTCTGGGTTCTGACTGCACCGCTACCAACGGTCTCGACTTCGGTACAATGAGCGTGAAGGAAGGTGCTCAGATCATCACCTGCCCTGCCAACCAGGTTCCCGCTGGTTTTGAGGGTGTTGACGCTGGTCCTGAGAGCCAGAAGGCATTTGCTGAGGCTATCAAGGGTGCTAAGACCATTCTGTGGAACGGTCCTGCAGGTGTGTTCGAGTGCGATACCTTCACTCCTGGTAGCCGCGCTATCGGTGACGCTATCGCTCAGGCAACTGCTGAGGGTGCCTTCTCACTGATTGGTGGTGGCGACTCTGTAGCTTGTGTTAACAAGTTCGGTCTGGCCGACAAGGTTAGCTACATCTCTACTGGTGGTGGTGCTCTGCTCGAGGCTATCGAGGGTAAGGTTCTCCCAGGCGTTGCAGCTATCAAGGGCGAATAAATGAAACATACATTTTTCTATATCATGATGGCCGCAGCGTTTAGCGCTTGCGGCCATCGTGCTTCTACGGGAGCTACTGCAGATACTGATTCCGTCAGTGTCGATAGCATCGATAGTGCAAAGGTGGAAGCGCCAGCAGAAGATAACTCGTATATCGAAGTTGAGACTGTCAAATTCGAAAAGAGTGACTCTACGGCAGAAGTATCAGTCCTTGTTCAATGGCCGACTACGGGCGAAAAAGTTATCGTAGATAGTCTGAAAAAACATATCCGTGATTTGCTTGGCGATGATTTCATAGACGGTCCAAAGGCTATTCAGGCTTACGGTCAGTCGCTGTTTGAATCACAACAGGCGGACTGGCATAGTGTCTACGACGAGATGGAACCAGATGAACGCATGGGAGCCTTCTCGAAAACCCACGACATCACTTTGTTGACCCAAAACAAGAACTACGTCACCTATTTCTATCGTACATTTTCCTATGGTGGAGGTGCACATGGCTATACCACTGAGGTGGGCTTTACCTTCCGCAAAAGTGATGGCAAGCAGATTTCATTACTTAAGAACACCAATTCGCGCAAGTTGGCCAAGCTTTTAAAAGAGGGTGTCAGACGTCATTTTTCTGAGAGGCCCGATAAGCCACTATCCGACCAAGAGCTGTTGGATTTTCTTTTTGCTGAAGAGGTATCAAGTCTGAACAATCTCCCGTTGCCAGGCAATTCGCCATACCTCTCTGATACGGGTATGGTGTTCCTCTATACGCAGTACGAGATTGCCCCCTACTCTTCAGGTATCATCACCTTCGAGATTCCATTCAAGGACATTGAGCCTTTCATGACGGATGAAGCGAAAGCACTGATTCCTAAAGACTGACTTTGTGGCGACTTTACTTCTGGCGCTGCCTTACTGCTTCGAACATCAGTATGGCAGCGCTAACGCTGACATTTAATGAGTCAATCTGCCCCAGCATCGGAATACGGATATGGGCATCAGCAGCCTGGCGCCACAGGTCAGTCAGTCCGTCATGCTCAGTACCCATCACGATAGCTGTGCCACAGGTCATATCAGTATCGTAATAGAGATGAGAGTCCTGTAATTGAGCCGTCAGAATCTTGATATTCCTCTGCTTTAAGAAAGCAATACACGTTTCAGAAGAACAGGCCACACAAGGAACAGTAAAGGCAGCACCCACTGACGAACGGATGAGATTGGGATTGTAAAGATCAGTAAGCGGGTCACACACCACAACAGCATCGACACCAGACGCATCAGCTGAACGCAGAATGGCACCAAGATTACCTGGTTTCTCGACACTCTCCAAGACAACGATGAGCGGAGAATTGCCAAGTTTCAAATCTTCGAGTTGCAGGGATTTGGTACGCACCTCAGCAATCACACCCTCCGTACTGCCACGATAGGCTACCTTCTCGTAGACCTCACGCGACACTTCAAAACAGCGGACATTGGCTGGACATTGGAAATCAGGCACCAATGCAGGACAATAGAAAATGGTATCAATCTCGTAGCCTGCATGCTGACAATGCGACAACTCCTGCTGACCCTCGACAACAAAAAGGCCCGTCTTCCGACGTTCGGACGACTTCTGCTGGAGCAAGAGCAGCTGCTTAATCTTCGGATTCTGTAAACTCGTTAACTGTTCCATGGCTGCAAAATTACTAATTAATTTCCGAAATATAACGATTACGTTAAATATTTCTTAATTATTGAACCGAAATGAGTAAATTCTTCGTATCTTTGCATCACAAAACAATTTAAATCTATCGAATATGAAAAAGAAGTTTGTCATTGGAGACCGTACAAAGGACGAGTACATCTCCGTTTTGGACAGAGCCAACAAGAAGCTCGAGTTTACTAACCACCTTGCATCAGCCAAAGAGTTTATGGGTTTTGAGGACACAAAGGCTGAACTGAAAGCACTGCAGGACGAGACAGGCTATTTCCAGGATCTGCAGGTTTATATCAAGGATGAAGACAATAAAGCTCATCGTCCTGACGAGCGTGATATGATGCCCTGGTAATTATGAAATATAGAGCATTAGGAAAAACAGGAATGCAGGTGTCGGAGCTGGGCTTCGGCGCCTCTTCTTTGGGTGGGGTATTCCACTCTTTCAATGAGAATCGTGGCATCGATGCGGTGTTTGCTGCTGTGGACGCAGGTATTAACATCATTGACGTATCGCCCTACTACGGCCACTACAAGGCCGAGACTGTATTGGGCAAGGCACTAAAGGACATTCCCCGCGAGAAATTCTATTTGTCGACAAAGGTAGGCCGTTATGGTAAAGATGGTGTGAACACGTGGGACTACTCGGCCAAACGTGCCAAAGAGAGCGTTTACGAGAGTCTGGAGCGCCTGAACATCGACTATATTGACATTATCAACGTACACGATATTGAATTTCAGGGTCGTATGGAAGGTGGACTGCAAAAGGTGGTCGATGAGACTCTGCCTGCCTTGCACGAACTGAAGAAGGAAGGTGTAGTGAAACATGTAGGCATTACCGACCTGCAACTGGAAAACCTGAAGTGGGTCATTGAACACGCTGAGCCAGGCATGGTAGAGAGCGTCATGAACTTCTGCCACTACTGTCTGTGCGACGACAAGCTGGTAGACTTCATGGACTTCTTTGATGAGCGTGGCATTGGTGTACTGTCAGCATCACCTTTCTCAATGGGACTGCTCACAGAACGTGGCGTGCCCGACTGGCATCCTGCCCCCAAGCCATTGGTAGAAGTCTGTAAGAAGGCTGCCGAGCATTGCAAGGCCAAGGGCTACCCCATCGAGAAGCTCGCCATGCAGTTCTCTTGCTCGTATCCGCGTATTGCAAGCACCGTGTTCAGTACCACCCGTCCTGAAGCCATCAAGACAAACATTGCCTACATTGAGGAACCGATGGACGAGCAGTTGGTGAAGGAAGTACGTGATATTATTGGCGATCAACAGAGAGTCAGTTGGGCGAATACTTGATTTAGCAGCGGACGACAGCGGACTTTTTCGGACTGTCCGTGTTAGTCCGCTGTCGTCCGCTGCCCAAAAACAATTATTATGAAGATTATCGATTCCCACGCCCACTTATGGCTTAACGTAGATACGGTGGTAAATGGTTCCTCCATTCACCCTCTTGAGCCCAACCGCAGCAGGAGTCTGTTCTTTGGAGAAGAGCGCCAGATGTTGCCGCCGTATATGACCGACGGCCAGAATACCGCTGAGCGTTTCCTGTCGAACATGGACTATGCACAGGTGTCGGCTGCCGTCATCACACAGGAGTTCATCGACGGACTGCAGAACAGCTATCTCATGCAGGTGCAGCAGCAGTTCCCTGACCGTTTCTTCTGCTTTGGTATGCCAGAGTTGCGCAAACCTGGCTTCTGTGATGAGGCAAAGCGCCTTATTGCCCAGGGCTTCCGTGGCATCAAGGTTCCTGCTGCCCGTCTGCCTCAGCAATTCCTGAATGACGAAATGTTGCAGATGATGCACATGATGGAAGACGGAGACATTATTCTCGGTATTGAGCTGGCGGATGGCGACGCACAAGTAGCACAAATGGAAGAAATCATCCAAGAGTGTCCTAATCTGAAGATTGCCATTGGGCACTTCGGTATGGTGACACGTCCTAAATGGATGTCACAAATCCGACTGGCCCGCCACAAGAATGTCTTCGTGGAAAGCGGTGGCATCACGTGGCTCTTCAATGACGAGTTCTATCCCTTCCCTTCAGCCATTAAAGCCATCAAAGAGGCTGCAGACGTTGTAGGCATGCACAAGCTGATGTGGGGCTCGGACTATCCGCGTACCATCACAGCCATTACCTACAAGATGTCGTATGACTTCGTGACGAAATCCAAGGAACTGACGGATGACGAAAAGCAGATGTTCCTCTGCGACAATGCCAAGCAGTTCTTCGGCTTCGGCGAATTAATAGAATTACCATACATTAAGAATATGAGTGAATAATCATGCAGCGGACGACAGCGAACTTTTTCGGACTGTCCGTGTTTGTCCGCTGCTAAAAATAAATAAATAATGAAAGCAATACAGATTACAGAACCTTCGGTGATGAAGGTTGTTGACATTGAAAAGCCCCAATGTGGCAGCGATGAGGTGCTGCTGCGAATCCATTATGTAGGCTTCTGCGGAAGCGACCTGAACACCTATCGTGGTCTGAATCCTATGGTGAAGATGCCTGTTATCCCAGGTCATGAGATTGGAGCAGAGATTGCAGAGGTGGGTGCTAACGTGCCGTCTCACTTGAAGCCAGGTATGGCCGTCACGGTGAATCCCTATACCAATTGCGGACACTGTCCGTCATGTAAGAACCGCCGTTACAATGCCTGCCAGCACAATGAAACGCTGGGGGTGCAGCGTAATGGTGCCATGTGTGAATACATTGCCATCCCTTGGCAGAAAGTTATTCCCATTGGCAATATTACCGTCGAACATGCAGCCCTGATTGAGCCAATGTCGGTAGGTTTCCACGCTGTCAGTCGTGCGCAGGTAGTCGATACAGACACCGTCATGGTCATTGGTTGTGGTATGGTTGGCGTGGGTGCCGTAGTGCGTGCTATCATGCGTGGTGCTAAAGTCATAGCCTGTGACATGGACGACGAGAAACTGGCCATTGTTCGTGGTTTGGGTGCTGAATACACCATCAACTCGGCTAAGGAGAATGTTCACGAACGTCTACAGGAGATTACTAATGGAGCTGGTCCTGACGTCGTTATTGAGGCCGTGGGTGCTCCTGTTACTTATCAAATGGCTGTCAACGAGGTAGCCTTTACAGGTCGTGTGGTGTGCATCGGCTATGCCAAGCAGGACGTACAGTTTACCACAAAACTCTTTGTACAGAAAGAACTCGATATCCGTGGCTCACGAAATGCACAGCCTGAGGACTTCGAGGGTGTCATCCGCTATCTGGAGAAGAACAACCCACCATACGACATCCTCATCAGCAACGAGGTGACACCGGAGCATGCAGAAGAAGCCATGCAACAATGGATGCAGGCACCGGCAAAGGTATTCCGAGTCATAGTAAAATTCGTATAAGCATAAAAGGGAGCCGCCAAGCTCCCTTTTATCTTACCCTTTCATATTTTCACTATTTTCCTGAGTCAATCATCCACTTGCCGTCTTCGGTCTTCACAAGTTTCATCTTGTCCTCCTTTGTATCGCCGTTACCATAGGTCAAGGTATATGGTACAACAGCCTTGTTGTCTTCGATGGTTGGTTCACCGACCTTATAGTCCTTGATACCTTTCTTTTGGTCCATCTCCTTGTCCATCTTGTCCTTGACAAGGGCGATAATCTGCTTCATATCCTCGCTACTCTTCTCTTTCTTGAAGTACATCAGATTTACATAGCCATCATAGTCTTTGTCTATGATGCACTTGATAGCTTTCGTTGTAACGGCCTCCGGCGTATTGGAAGAGCCACACGAACACAATGTCAGCACAAATAGGCAGACAACTGCTAAAGATAATACTTTCTTCATTTTTCTTTTGGTTTTAAAGTGTTAATATTTAGTGGTTTAAAATGTTGCTACTTGTTTCAGATCCTTACATCGCAACACATCAGAGGGCAGGATGCAATCGGCCTCGAAACCTACCAGATGCAGATGCTGATGACGGACATCCTTCAAAGGACTTGTCGTCTGACTGTAGGCATGGACTACCAGTTCAGTACAATAGAGACTCGTGGTGTCCGTATCGTCATAGTCGTGGTCGAATAACGGATGGCGCTGATAGGTTTGTAGTGCACGGATTGCCGCTTGCTGTGCTGCACAACTGTCTACATGACGATAGACAGCTCCCTGTTGGGCACGCATAGGATGAAAAAAAACTTCCGGACGTTCCATTTTCACACGGTCTTCGTCACCCTCGCAGTCTGGTTCACCTGGTACGGCGTGGACTATCATCAGCACACCTGCAGAGTCGACAACGATACCCGTATGCGAGTAGGCGCCTCCCTTTTCAGCTAACAGTACGGCTTGGGAGGTAAAGCCTGACCCTCGGCGAAACACCACATCACCAGCTTTCAGTTCAACATCGTCTGGTAAAATGGTACCGCCCTGCATGCGGTCTGTATCTGAACAGGCAAGCATACAGAGCGGTAGTATCAGGACTAACAGTCTGAGCATTTAGTCTTCTTCCTTCATCTCGGCCTCGTGCTCCTTGATGAGGGCCTGCTGGATGTCGTTCGGCACGAGCTCGTAAGAGCTGAACGATGTGGTGAACGATGCACGGCCACCCGTCAGAGAAGAGAGGGCGATAGAGTAAGAAGCCAACTCCTTCAGAGGAATCTTGGCAGTCAACTTCTGATAGCCAGCCTCACTGTCCATACCCATAATGATGGCACGACGACCCTGCAGGTCAGACATCACATCACCCATGTAATCAGCGGGTACAAGTACCTCGAGGTCGTAGATAGGCTCGAGCACCTTAGGACCGGCCTCCTTGAAGGCTGCAGAGAAAGCGTTACGTGCAGCGAGCATGAACGACAATTCGTTAGAGTCAACGGGGTGCATCTTACCGTCATAAACTATCACGCGAACGTCACGGGCATAAGAACCTGTCAACGGGCCCTGCTCCATACGCTCCATCACACCCTTCAGGATAGCGGGCATGAAACGCATATCGATGGCACCACCAACAACAGAGTTGATAAAGACGAGCTTGCCGCCCCACTCCAGATCCTTCTCTTCCTTCGACTTGATGTTCATCTTGAACTCCTGACCGTTGATAGTGAACGAGGTAGGATCAGGCATGCCGTCGGTGTAAGGCTCGACAATCAGGTGAACTTCACCAAACTGACCAGCACCACCCGACTGCTTCTTATGACGATAGTCGGCACGAGCCATCTTCGTGATAGTCTCACGATAAGGAATCTTCGGCTCCTGATACTCGACCTGAATCTTCTCGTTGTTCTCCATACGCCACTTCAAGGTACGCAGGTGGAACTCACCCTGGCCATGAACGATAATCTGGCGCAACTCCTTAGACTGCTCGACAACCCATGTGGGATCTTCCTGACGCATCTTCTGCAGGGCAGCCATCATCTTCTCAGTCTCAGCCTCGTTGACGGCCTTGATGGCACGAGAGAACTTCGAGTTAGGATACTTGATGAAGTCGAACTTGTTATCAGTGTCCTTACCATTCAGGGTATTACCCGTCTTCACGTCCTTCAGCTTCACCGTACAACCGATATCACCAGCACGTAGCTCATCAACCTGGATACGGTTTGCACCAGCACAAGCATAGAGCGTACCCATACGCTCCTTAGAGCCACGGTCGGCATTGGTCAGGTCGTCACCACTCTTCACAACACCACTCATTACCTTGAAGTACTGAACCTCACCGATATGGGGCTCAACACCGGTCTTGAAGAAATAAAGTGATGTGGGAGCAGAAGCATCGGCAGGAACTTCCTTGCCAGCTGCATTCTTGATAATAGGCATCTCGCTGACGAAGGGAACGACGTTGCCCAGGAACTCCATCAAACGGCGAACACCCATGTCACGACCTGCACAAACGCAGAAAACAGGGAAGATAGAACGCGTAACCAAGCCCTTGCGGATACCCTCGCGCATCTCGTCCTCGCTGAGGTCCTCGCTCTCGAAGAACTTCTCCATCAGGGTGTCGTCACCAGCAGCAGCGGCCTCTACGAGAGCGGCTTTCCACTCCTTGGCCTTCTCCAACTGGTCGGCAGGAATATCCTCGATGATGGGAGCACCACCCTCGGGTTTCCAAGAGTACTTCTTCATCAGCAGTACGTCGATGACGCTGTTGAAGCCAGCACCGGTCTGGATAGGATACTGTACGGGAACGCAGTTAGGACCATAGACCTCCTTCAACTGATTCAGAATCTGGTCGAAGTCGCAGTTGTCGCGATCCAGCTGGTTCACCAAGAAGATAACGGGCTTCTTCAGCTTCTCCGTGTTGCGGAAAGCATTCATCGTGCCTACCTCAGGACCATACTGGCCATTGATGAGGATGACGGCCTGGTCGGTGACATTCATAGCGGTGATAGAACCACCTACGAAGTCGTCAGAACCTGGACAGTCAATGATGTTCAGCTTCTTGTTGTTCCACTCCACATGAAAAACAGTTGAGAACACCGAGTAGCCATATTCCTGTTCAACAGGGAAATAATCGCTCATGGTGTTCTTACCCTCTACGGTACCGCGGCGCTTGATGATGCCAGCTTCGTAGACCATACTTTCGGCAAGAGTAGTCTTGCCGCTACCCGCACTGCCAATGAGTGCAATGTTTTTGATTTCGTTAGTTTGATAAACTTTCATAAGATATAGTTTTGAGTTAATTTATTTCTATTCCCAGTCGAAACTGAAAAGCGGTCGTAAAAGTACTCATTTTCGTGCAAAAAACCAACGAAAAGTTCCAAATATTAAACTTTATTAGTACTTTTGTGGCCGAAAACGATACAAGATGGCAGGATTATACATTCATATTCCGTTTTGTGCGAGCCGTTGCATCTACTGCGGCTTCTACTCTACGACGCATCTCAACCTGCGCCAACAGTACGTCGATGCCGCCTGCCATGAAATGGAGTTACGCAATGTTCTTGGTGATGTCACCGAGCCAATCTCCACCGTGTATATCGGTGGCGGCACGCCCAGCCAACTGACAGCTGCCCAACTCGAGCAACTCTTTATTTATATTAATAAGGTGTACGGCAACCAAGCAGAAGAAATCACCATCGAGGCGAACCCTGATGACGTCACTCCAGAGTTTGCAGCAACATTGCCACGGCTCGGAATCAATCGCGTCTCCATGGGTGCACAGACCTTCGACAATGTACGACTGCACTTCCTGCATCGTCGTCACACTGCCGCACAAGTCCCCATCGCCGTGCAAAGGCTTCGCGACGCCGGCATCCACAACATTAGCGTCGACTTGATGTACGGTTTCCCTAACGAGACGATTACCGACTGGCAACACGACATCGAGGCGGCACTTGCCCTGAACGTGGAGCATATCTCGGCCTATTGTCTGATGATAGAGGAAGGAACGCCTCTGGCAAAAATGATGCGCAGCGGGGACTGTCCCAGCTGTGAGGAGCGAAGCGGATTACAGGGGGACTGTCCCCTAAATGAGGAGCTAGAGCGAGAAATGTATGAGCTGCTGATAGACAGGCTGACTGGTGCAGGCTATGAACATTACGAGATCTCAAACTTCGCCAAACCAAGCTATCGCTCCCGTCACAACTCGAGCTACTGGCACGACGTGCCCTACATCGGACTAGGGGCTGCTGCTCACAGCTACGACGGAACGTGTCGCAGTTGGAACGTCGCAGATATCAAGAAATACATAGATGCCATCAAACGGGGCGAACGGCCAGCCGAGTGCGAGGTACTTGACCCCGATACCCACTACAATGACCGCATTACCACCGCCCTGCGTACCAGCGACGGTCTGGACCTCACTACTCTCTCAGAAGAGCACCGCCGCCACTGCCTACATGAGGCCGAGCCATTTATCAAGAATGGTTTACTGAACCTCACGGGCAGCCGCCTCATGCTAACCCGCCGCGGACTCTTCGTCAGCGACATGGTGATGTCACAACTCATGATGGTATGATGACATTTGGCAGTACTCCACGTCTTTTCTATAAATTAAGGAACGACGATGAACACTTGGAAACAGAATCTCGACGAAACAAAACAGCATTATATCGATTGGTGGAACCATAAGGGCATCGTGCTCAACATGTGGGAGCACTTCCAGCAGGGCGTCACACCACATGCCGACATACCAGAGCCTAAGCCTTATAAGGACCTGAACCAACGTTGGTTCGACCCCAAGTGGCGCGCTGAGTATCTGGATTGGTACGTTGCCCACTCATCGTTGAAGGCTGACATCCTGCCCGTTGCCAACACGCAATTGGGGCCAGGCTCTTTAGCCGCCATCCTCGGTGGTGTTTTCGAAGGCGGTGAAGATACCATTTGGATTCACCCTCGCCCTGTGATCGATGGTTTCTCTGTCGACGATATCATCTTCGACCCTAACCACCCAAACTGGCTATTGCACAAAGAACTCCTACGAGCCTGCAAAGAGAAAGCCAAGGGCCACTACTACGTTGGCATGCCCGACCTGATGGAGGGTCTCGATGTGCTTGCTGCCCTAAAGGGTACTGACCAAGTGCTGCTCGATACCGTCATGCATCCCGAACGCCTTGAGCGACAGATGCAACAAATCAACGACATCTATTTCCGCGTGTTCAATGAACTCTACGACATCATCCGAGAGGGCGACGAAATGGCTTTCTGTTACTTCTCGTCATGGGCACCCGGCAAGATGTCGAAGCTGCAGAGCGACATCTCCACCATGATTAGTCAGGACGACTATCGACGATTCGTTCAGCCGTTTATTCGCGAACAATGCCAGAAGATTGATTACACCCTCTACCACCTCGACGGTGTAGGTGCCATGCACCACCTACCCGCTATCCTCGAAATCCAAGAGCTGAATGCCATCCAGTGGACGCCTGGTGTTGGTGAACCTCAAGGAGGTAGCCCAAAGTGGTATGATCTCTATAAAAAGATATTAGCCGCTGGCAAAAGCATCATGGCCTGCTGGGTGACACTGGACGAGTTGAGGCCCCTGCTCGACAACATCGGAGACGACGGCGTACACGTGGAAATGGACTTCCACAACGAGCAAGAGGTGGAACAGGCCCTGCGCATCGTAGAGGAATATGAGCACAGTCGCAACCTGCATCCTGCTGATGTGAAAGACGATGTGGACCGCGAGGTGGAAGAGATTATCCGCAAGGTGGAGGCCCTTGATACTAGTAAATCTAGCAAACCCAAAGCGTTCCCCACCAACCGCATCCTCGTGCTCGACGGTGCCATGGGTACCATGATACAGCAATACCAGCTGCGTGAGGAGGACTTCCGTGGTACGCGCTTCGCCAATCATCTTCAGGATCTCAAAGGTTGCAACGACATTCTCTGCCTCACCGCCCCACACGTCATCAATGACATCCACTGCAAATACCTCGCAGCCGGTGCTGACATCATCGAGACTAACACCTTCAATGCCCAGCGCATTTCTATGGGCGACTTCGACTTGCAGAACTATTGCAGGGAAATCAACCTGGCTGCAGTCCAGATAGCACGCCAGTGTGCCGAGGAATATTCCACGCCAGAGAAACCGCGTTTTGTAGCAGGAAGCATCGGACCTACGAGCAAGACCTTCGTCAGTGAGGAGGGAAATGATAAAGAGAACTTTGCCACCGCTCTCCGTGAGGCCTATGCGGAACAGATACAGGCGCTGGTAGACGGAGGTGTCGATGTATTGCTGATAGAGACTATCTTTGATACGCAGAACGCACGCATCGCCTTCGAGGAAGCCAAGCGCATCGCTCCTGAAATGCCTGTCATGCTGAGTTTCTCGGTATCGACACCCGATGGACATAATATGCTGGGACAGGACATCCAGGAGTTTATCGGCACCTTCAAGAAAGGCGACCTCTTCTCGGTGGGCATCAACTGTGTGAGCGACGTCAAGGCCATGACGCCCTTGGTTTGTCAACTGGCTCGTTTCGGTACAAAGGTGAGCATCTATCCCAACGCTGGCATGCCCGATGGAAAGGGTCGCTACACCAAGACGCCCGAGAGTCTGGTGGCTGACCTATGGCCTTTGCTAGAGAACCATTGCTTAAGCATTGTAGGTGGATGCTGCGGTACAACGGATAAGCATATAGAATTGATAAACAAGGTGATAGAGCCCATGGCTGGTATTTCCCTTTCACCCCTGAATACTGAGTCTCAGACAACTTTTGTGTTTACTAAGGAGCCTTGTTTATCTAGTAAAACTAGTAATACTAGTAGTACTAGTCCTACAAGTGAGGCCACTCCTGCCGCCCGCCTCTTCGCCGCCATTTTAAACGGCAAGAGTGACGATGCTGCCACTGCTACCCGTGACGCCATCGCTGATGGGGCTGTCCCACAAGACCTCATCAATGGCCAGATGATTCGCGCTATGAGCGAGGTTGGTCAACGCTTCCAAGACGGCAAGGCTTTCGTACCACAACTACTGATGGCCGGACGCGCCATGAAAGCTGCATTGGAAATCCTTAAACCCATGATGGCTGGAACCGACACTACGTCACTCGGCAAAGTGGTCATTGGCACCGTCAAAGGTGACCTGCACGACATTGGCAAAAATCTCGTCGCCTCCATGCTCGAGGGCTGCGGTTTCGAGGTTGTCAACATCGGCATCGACGTATCTGCCGACACTTTTATCCAAGCCATCAAAGAGAACCAACCCGACATTTTATGCATGTCGGCCCTGCTCACTACAACGATGGGCTACATGAAGGATGTCATCGACGCGCTCGAGGCTGCAGGCATCCGCGACCAAGTAAAAGTAATGGTCGGCGGAGCCCCTGTAACTCAGGGCTTCGCCGACGAAATCGGTGCCGATGGCTATAGCGATAATGCCAACTCGGCAGTTACTGTCGCCAAACAATTGCTTGGCAAACTCTAAATTAAAGAGAACGCTACATCCATCATGTGCGTGAAACTGTTCTGACGTTCCTCAGCCGTCGTGGCTTCTCCTGTCAGGATGTGGTCTGAAATTGTCAACAGACCCAACGCACGATTACCCGAGCGTGCTGCATTCATATAAAGTGCAGCAATCTCCATCTCAACAGCCAGCACACCCATGTTGATCCACTTGTCGGTGTGCGGATTCTCGCCATAGAACGTATCCGACGACACCACATTACCCACCTTGTAGTGGTAACCAAACTTCTCACACGACTCAACAGCATCACGAAGCAGTTCAAAGTCGGCAATTGGTGCAAACGTTCCTGGCAGTTCAAACTGTGCAGCAAAATTGCTGTTGGTGCAACAACCCATGGCAATAGCTAAGTCACCAATGTGTAAATCATTATTGATAGAACCAGCAGAACCAACGCGGATAATGGTCTTCACGCCATAGAAGTTGTAAAGTTCGTAGGTATAAATACCGATGGAAGCCATGCCCATGCCGTGACCCATCACGCTGACACGCTTGCCCTTGTAAGTGCCGGTATATCCCAGCATACCACGGACATTATTAAAGCATACAGCATCGTCGAGGAACTTCTCGGCCATCAGTTTCACACGCAGCGGATCGCCCGCCATAATAACAGTCTCAGCGATTTCGCCGTACTGTGCCCCAATGTGGGGAGTCGGAGTATTATTCATACGTTTTTTGGTTTTAAGGGTTTTGATGCTGCGAAGATAAGAATTTTTCTTGAAACTTCCAAGAAATCTGCTAACTTTCTTAACCTCAGCGGTTGCAACGATGACAAAAAGGGCAGGAAAACGTCTTTTTATATAAATAAATGTAAGACAATGACAAGATATCTGCTAACCATATTTTTACTATTAATAACGGGGTACACTTTCGGTGGCGATATCGTCGTCCATGAAAGTGAGAGTATTCATGATGCCCTGCGCCTAGCACGAGAATGGCGGCGCACCAACGACTCTCGCTGCGAGGGAGGTATCACTATCACCCTTCAGGAAGGTCGATACTATATGAACGAGCCGTTGTTCCTGCGTCCTGAGGATAGTGGCACCAAGGAGTCGCCGCTCGTCATCCGAGGCCTTGGCAAAAACCACCAAAGCGTCATCTGTGGCGATGCGCGACAGCAACACACACAGGTATTTCCAAAGGAAGGAATGGAGCGCATGATAGATTTCAACACCACCGACAGAACCATTATCATCCCTACTCCACCAGACTCTGTGCTTCGAGATTTTGTCTCGAAGAAAACCCCGTTCGAAATGGTGGTACACCAGCGTTGGGCCATCGCCATTTTGCGTGTAAAAGAGATGAAGGTGGAGGGCGTCAAAACCATTGTGTCCTTTATGGAGCCTGAGAGCCGACTGGAGTTTGAACACCCTTGGCCACAACCCGTCATCGGAGGTGAGAAAGGTAACAGCTCTTTCCTGCTGCGTACTACGGAACAGCGTGACGGCATCGAGCAGTTGGTTATTGTCGACGGAGCCAACCATGTGAGATTCGAAGGCTTAACCTTCAAACACACGTGCTGGAACCGTCCCCTGCATAAAGGTCACGTCACCCTGCAGGGCGGCTTCCCCCTCGTTGATGCCTACAAGTTGAAAGAAAACCCAGGATTACCATGGGATGCTGGACTGGAAAACCAAGCCTGGATAGAACGTCCCGTGAGTGCGGTTACCGTGCGCAACGCCCACCACGTAGACTTCTACTCAGTAGTGTTCGAAAATCTGGCCGCCACAGCCTTGGACTTTGTCGACAACGTTAGCGACTGTGTGGTGCAGAAATGCACCTTCGGCAACATTGGCGGCACGGCCATCATGGGCGGTTCCTTTGCCGAGAGCCCGATGGAGGTGCACCGTCCCTATCAGCATCTGGCGGAACGTTGCCAACGGCTGACTATCCAAGAAAACTTCGTTGTCGATGCCGCTACCGAAGACTGGGGAGCTGTGGGCATTGCCTTGGGCTATGTACGCCACTGCACCATCAGCAGAAACTACGTGAATCGCCTTAACTATTCAGGCATCTGCGTCGGTTGGGGATGGACGCCCCACGACACAGGCATGGAGCATAACTTCATCACGGGCAACACCGTCAAAGACTATGCCCGCCAGCTCTACGACGCCGGTGGCATCTATACGCTCAGCAACCAGCCTGGCTCCGTCATCAGCGACAACTTGATTGGTGCGCCCTACCCTGCTCCCTATGCCACCAACGACCGCGGCTTCTGCATATACCTTGATGCCCGCACGGATGGCTTTACAATAGAAAACAACCGAGTGGTCAGCGGTTCTGCCGCTGACACCCGCCTCATTCGTCGCGACGAGATAGGCGACAACCACCCTGGTCCTAACCTCATATTTAAACAATGAAACAAACCAACTACCATCTCTTCGACTTCATGGACTTCGACCCATCCCTGCAGAAAGACGAAGCCCTTTGGAAAGCATACGCACCCACGAAGATAGAGGAACATGAGGGCGACATCATTGTCACCATCCCCTATCAGAAACAGCTGTATCAGGAAGACATGGCGCCTGACACATCAGCTTCCCAGCAGTCTTTCGACCTCATTATCCGGGCTTACGAGCCAAACATCCTCCGACTGTTTACCACCATGAGTGGCGACGAGATGACGGAGGCCGACGACATGCTACAGTTCAGCCCCGACATCAAACGCCTGCCTCTTCGTTATTCGCATGGCGATATCATCATTGCTGCCAACGGGACAAAGGTGGCTACCATCGACCTCAGCGAACCCAAGCTTGACCCTTGGAGCGACCTATTGCCGGCCCCTCAGCCCGCACCCTTCATCACCTTCTATCCCGATGGTGACGAGACGAAAGGCATTGCCCTGAGCGACGACCATTTCTCGCCTCCCCGCTACGATGCCCTACCCTTGGGTTTCGTAAGCTGTGACGCGACAAACAACGAGCGTGCCACCATTAGTTTTAAGTGCGCCCCTGACGAGTGCTTCGTGGGCACAGGTGAGCGTTTCCGTAAGATGGACCTCAGTGGACAGACCTTCCAGCTGAAGAACCAAGACGGACAGGGTGTCAACAATCGGCGATGCTATAAGAACATCCCATTTTATATGAGCAGCAGGATGTATGGATGCTTCTACCACACCTCCGACTACTGCAAGCTCTCCCTGGCCGACCACTCTACGCGTTCCGTCCAGTTCCTCAACGACCATGCCACTATTGATGTTTTCCTCATCGGTGGCACGACGCCTGAGGAGATTCTGCGCACCTATCGTATGCTGACAGGTTTCCCACAGATGCCTCCACTCTGGTCGTTCGGCATCTGGATGAGTCGTATGACCTATTTCTCTGCCGACGAGGTGAA
>Ga0310695_10003677_pt1 | contig 29631 bp, 10 predicted proteins | sample RumenRJG_04DNA_FD_203882 | JGI IMG/M metagenome (GOLD analysis project Ga0310695, IMG submission 203882) | Bovine rumen microbial communities from Lethbridge, Alberta, Canada - RJG_04 (v2) (version 2) | ecosystem: Host-associated > Mammals > Digestive system > Stomach > Rumen | place: Canada...
TCCGTTTTGGGAAAAGATTACATCAGTATCATGAAAAACACCATTAGTCAGTCCGCTATCTTTTCAGAAGCGGGCTGATTTTTTCTATTCTATTGTGTATTTTCTCAGTTCGATTAGTTGAAATCAATTTTTTTTCGTAACTTTGCGAAAAATATCGCGAAGTTACTCCGTCTCGGCAAAAAAAAGAATAAATTCTTTTGTTTTGCTCTCGACTTTTCGTAACTTTGCAAGAATTCTCAGCTTTTCTTTGTATAAAGGCAAGTTTGGGGGATTGAGGAAAATCTGGGTTACGAATTGGCAACAGTACTCAATTCCACATTCTGCTATGAATTGCTTTCAATGAACACCCGACGGTGAGCCACCAGCCGTTTTATGGCTCATCATCGGGTGCAAAGTTACGAATAAGTGAGCAAAATACCAAATTTATTTGAGTCCCCACGCATTGCGTGACTATCGAAATGAGGGAATTCTGCCCTATATTCGAATGAAGGGTAACATTCTCTATCGAGAATCTGATGTTGAAAAGGTACTCAAAGGCAATGAACATAGAGTACTTTCCTGACATTTTGAGCGTTTCACTGGATTCTTAAATAATTGGAAAAATACATAAGGAATGTGATAAGAGTGGAAAATTTTCCGTACCTTTACAGCGTTTTTGTAACAATATTGATTCAGATACGCGAATGTTCGGACAGATTTCTCTCGATATAATATTATTGTTCATGCTCTACGGCGTGGGAACGGCGACGGCGGCGGGGGCTTGCCTCTACCTGTTGCTGCGGCGGGCCAACGCCATTGCGCCTGAGGTGACGTCGCCCGTGCGGCTCAGACGGTGGACGGCAGCGTTCTTCGCCGTCCTGGCCATTGGGCATTTGTGGTACCTGCCGGCTGCCGTACTCACGGATGAAGACATCACAGTGTGCATGCTCGTGGGTGGACTGCTCGACTGCGTGACGGTTATTCCTCTGGTCACCGTGCTGTTGCTCTGCATGCTGCAGGACCGGCAGCGGCCGTTGTGGCCGGTCGGTGTGATGACTGCACCGCTCGTAGTGTTGATGGTAGCGGGCATCGTCAACCGCAGCGAAGCCTATATGCCGGTGGCGTATGGCTATCTGTTGCTGGTGGCCGTCGGCGTCGTGGTCTATATGGTGCGCGCCGTGAGGCAGTACGGGCGGTGGCTGCGCGACAACTATGCCGACCTGGAGCACAAGGAGGTGTGGCAGACGTTCGTGGTGCTGGCCGTCATCATACTCATGTTCGGCTATTACGTGGTGGGCTACGACGGCGGCATGTTCTACGAATACGTCATCCAGGTGTGCTGCATCGTGCTCGTAGGCCATCTGCTGTGGCGAGTCGAGACGCTGAGCGACCTGAGCATCACGCAGCCGCTGCCCATCGAGATTATAGGAATACAAGACAACAGCCTGTCCGATGACAACAGTCGGCCCGACGATAACCGTCAGCCGAACGACGGCGACAGTCCATCGTCCGACACAATGACCGACGCCACCTTCGGGCAGATCGGTGCCCTGCTGCAGCAGCGCTGCGAGGACGCGCGGCTCTACCTGCACCACGGCCTGACGCTTGCCCAACTGGCGCAGGCCATTGGCACCAACCGCACCTACCTCGGCCTGTATTTTTCGAGCAAGAAGATTTCCTATAACACCTACGTCAACGACCTGCGCATCCGGCATTTCGTCAGTCTCTACCGCGATGCCGTCGCCGCCCGGTGCACCGTCACCGCCCAGCAGCTGGCCAGCGAGAGCGGCTACCGCAACTACAAGACCTTCAGCGTGGCCTTCAGGGAGCGCATGGGGCAGAGCGTGACGGAGTGGATGAGTGAATGGGGGGATAAAAATTGGTGATGTTTCTTGCTCAGGCAAGCAACCAGAGGCTGAGCGGCAAGATTTTCTCTAAAAAACAGACTGAATATAAAAAATAATGTGTATATTTGCACGCAGAAATCAAATATAAAGGAAAAGAATTATGGCAATACCGGTAACAAACATCCCAGTGCTGACGGGTGAGGTGGCAGAGCGCTTCATCGAGCAGTGCGAGTACAACGCCAAGCATCTGGCGGGTTCAGAGTGGAGTCAGGAGAAGGAGGACTGGTTCAATGGAATCATGGAGCGTTCCCTCGAATTTCAACGCAAAATGGCACACAAATGACACTCGCAGAGCTTCTGTTTACACCTCAAGGCACAGCAGAGCTTGACCTGCAGTCTTTTGACTGTGGGCGGGAATCAGTTAATAAATTCTTCCGCGAAGAAGCGCATGACTACCAAGACGAACTCTTCGGCAAAACCTACTATTGGGTACATCGCGACCGCCCCACAGAGGTTGTTGCAGGCTTTACCGTGGCCAACGCCAGCATCTTCACCAAGCGGTTGCCTAACGCCCGACAGAAGAAGATAGGACGCGAGGTACACCATGAGAAGGGACTCATCAACTATCCCTCCATCCTCCTTGCACAACTTGGCGTAGATGTCAAGTACAAGGGTCTGCACCTCGGCCCGCAAATCATCGACTTCGTGATGCAGTGGTTTACCTCATCCGACAACAAGTCCGGCTGTCGCCACCTCATTGTCGATGCCTACGACGAGCCGCACCTGCTGGAGTTCTATCAGCGCAACGGTCTCAACCTTTTCTTTTCCTCACTCGAACAGGAGATGCAGTACCGCAACTGGGACACCGAGAAGGACGGCCCATTAGAGACTCGCCTCATGTTCCGCGACATGATTCTGCTAAAGCGTCCTTCCATCAGGTAACCGCCAACGATTTTACAACCGACACATACCGCTGACACATACCGCCGCCGAGACATCCGATGAGGATGGGCTCGGCGGCTTTTTTGTGGTGTGACGGCGGCGTGATTTTGCCGATGGAATGGCGGTTTTTCGGCAAAAATGAAGTGGTAAAATTTACAATCGAGTGGTAAAATTTACATTCGGGTGGTAAAATTTACAAATAATGTGGTAGTATTTACAAAAACTTTCGCGCGGGGGTGGTTCGGCCTTGCGCGTGCGAGGGATTTTGAGTAATTTTATGGCTGAAAACGAGGGGGCAGATGTCCCCCTCTGTGTGAATTAAAGAACAAACAAGAAATAGCTTATGTACGAACATCAGGGAATTAACAACATGCTCTTCATCGCGCTCTACGTGACGGTGGCGATGATGGCAACGCTGGCCGGGGTGTACCTGCTGGCGACGCGGGGCAACGCGTTTACGCGCGAGGTGACGACTCCGCCGAGGTTGCTGCGCCGGTGGGCGGCAGCGTTCATGGCGGCTGTAGTTGGTAGCCACGTGTGGTGGGCCGTGCCCGTGGAGGCATGGGCCTGGATGCTCGGGGCGGTACCTGGCGACGGCGATGCGGCCGGGCAGAAGGCTGTGCGCGACATGGCGTGCATCTCGCTCGACCTGCTGACGCTGGTGCCGCTGATGATGGCGTGGCTGCTGCGGCTGCTGCAGGACCGGCGGCGCAAGGTGTGGCCGTGGCTCGTGGCTCATTTGCCCGTGGCGGTGCTGGCCGTCGTGGCCGTCTGGCGTGGCGACGCGGGGCTGCTCTCGGGCGAGGGTGGCAGGCCGGGGCCGATGGTGATGTACCAGATGGCGCTCATCGCCGTGTTCGCGGTGTGCTACGTGCTGGCGCTGCGGCGCTACAAGCGGTGGTTGCTCTGGAACTTTGCCGACCTGGAGCACAAGGAGGTGTGGCAGAGCCTGGTGGTGCTGGCGGTCATCATGGCGGTTTATGCGGTGTACATGACCAACGGCGGCTCGCTCTTCCGCGAGTACCTGTCGCAGTGGCTCTCCGTAGGCATCATCGCCTTCGTCGTCTGGCGCACGGAGACGCTGCAGGCCATGACCACGCAGGGCGAGATTGTGGAGGAGCGTGTATATTAATAATGGTGTAGTGAAAGTGAATAAGTAATTTTATATTAACCTAATTTATTAATATTATGTACAACAATCTATCAAAAACAAGGCGAGGGCGACCGTGGCTACTACTGGCGGCGCTCTTCGCGTGGCTGCTGCCACAGAATGCAGTGGCCGACAGTCCGCTTTTACAGCCGTATCGCTATCAGGTTATGCTCAATGGTTCCAACACGGTCCGTATTTCAGCGCCCATCTATGACGAGGTAAGTACTGACAACTGGACCAATAATGCTACCCTGACTATCAAGTGGACAGACAAGAACAAGATTGAACATTCTGAAGTCCTGTTGACATGGAAAGCGGATATTCTGGTTGATCCTTTTGGAGTGAGTGTGTATGACAATGACAAGTCGGAAGTTCCCGCCAAGTTCGAGACAAAGACCGGTGGCAGCATTGAAATCACGCGAGGCAATTCGTCGCAGACCTTTAAGATTACCAAGGGCGATGGCGAAGTGAGCAAGAGTATCTTTGCTGACAGTGACGGTGAGCAGTACTCGTTTACAGCCGTCTGGGCCATTCCCTACGAGATGTATGACAAGGAAGTGACATTCCAGTGGGACGTTAAAGTTGGAGGTTCTGCCTATGTGCACAGTACGAAGACCTGCTCAATAGACAAAACCGTCATCCACCTGCCGGAGGCCCCCACAGTGGCATCGCCACAGTTGGCTATGGCTACCATGTCCTTTAATGAGCCAGGCATATTGGAACTGCCTTGGTTTATTGCTTCCGACCGTGTTACTTCGGCCCGGTATGAGTATATAGACTACAACGGCGTCCTTGTCAAAAAGGACTTGCAGTCTGGCATCAGCAATGGTACCATCTACTTGGATGCCGACGTTCCTCATAACAATCTGCGTGTCATGGTTGACTATTTGGATCGCGACAATAATCCTATTCATGTAACGTCAGAACCACAGACACAGCAGATGATTCACGTGCCTGTGGGACTGAGTGCGCGGTCGTTAGGCGACAGCAAGGCTTCGGTGCAATTGGACTGGGGCGTTGCTTATCCGAAGGTCGAAGACATAGCAACTACCGATTTCTTCGAGATACAACGCTCACTGACAGGTAAGGAGGAAGATTTTGAGACCATCTTCAGTGAGCCCTACATCGCCGACTCTGCGCAGACCCATTATACCTTTGTCGACAGCACCCTGATAGATGCCGTAGACAAGAACATACTAAAGAATGGCACGCTGGACAGCCTGACCTACCGTGTGCGCCGTATGATGACGCAGGCATGGGGCTGGAACAACAGGTGCGTACAAACAGAAAGGTGTGTCGTCGACGAAATCCATCTGCGGCGTATAGCCACCTATTCCGCTCAGTGGGAAGACCAGCGAGCCTTTACCGCCCGCGTCTCCTGGGAGTATGCCAACGAGCCTAATGCCGTTTGGGACGATCGTGCCAAGATGATGCTGCGCATCACGGTGTTCAACCAGGCCGGCGACACCGTGAACATCCAGAACATAGAACTCTCTCCAGAGGAACGCGAACAGCGTTACAAGGTGATTGACCTCTCGCCCTCGTGTGTTAATTATAAGGTGGAGATGTATATCGACCGTGGCACGTCTCCCCTCCCGACATACGATGAGGTTAAACCATACTACTTCCCCATCCGCACAGCTGGCGACTGGTACGACTTCTGCGAGAAGGTGATTAAGGCTAAGGGCGAGTACGATGTGAACGCCCGACTCTATACCGACATTGAAATCGGCCGCAGGCCTTGCGGTCCTGAAGGTTATCCCTACCGGGGCGTGTTCGATGGCAACGGCCACACGCTGACTGTCGACCTCATGAATTACGACCCCTATCTGGCTCCTTTCCGCTATGTGACCAATGCCACCATTAAGAACCTGCACGTGGCGGGCGACGTCTGGTCCGATGGACAATATGCGGGCGGACTGATAGGCTACGTGCTCGATGGCAGCAATGTCACGATTGAGAACTGCCGCTCGTCAGTGACCATCTATAGCTACAAGACTACCAACGGTGGCTTCATTGCCCGTTTGGGCGACGACGGTAAAGCCGTGATACGCAACAGTAAGTTTGATGGCAGTTTTGAGGGTGGTAAAAGCCACCATAATGGTGGATTTATTGGCTATTGCCAAAACGGGAGTACGGCAATTATCGACAACTGTCTCTTTGCACCCGACCATATTAGTACCGCCTTGACCAGCTGTCAAACGTGGGCACGAGGCGACGGACATACACTTAATGTCACCAACAGTTTTGCCACCCGCGAATATACATCGCGGGTCATCATCTACAACGCCACCGATTGGCATACGTTTGCTGTGATGGTGAATGATGCCAGGGGGCAGTATGACGTGGACGCAGTCCTTGCCGCCGACATCACGACGAGTGAGCACGTGGGTGTAACCGAGGGGGCTGTTTATCGCGGAACCTTCGAAGGCGACGGTCACACGCTGACGTTCAACAAGGACTGGACGGAGAACGAGCGATTTATTGCTCCCTTCCGCCATGCAAGCAACGCCACCATCAAGAACTTGCACGTGGCCGGTACCATCAAGTCTGGCCAGATGTATCCTGCCGGCCTCATTGCACAGGTCATTAACGGAACGGCAACCATTGAGAATTGCCGCTCGTCGGTCACCCTCAATGGCACCATGGATGGCGAAGGCACCCTTGCGGGTTTCGTTGGACGCGTAACCGATTCCAATGTCACCATCTCCAACAGTAAGTTTGACGGCAGTTTTGAGGGCGATAAGTGCATAGCAAACGGTGGTTTCATCAGTTGGGTTGACGAAGGGAGCCTTGCAATCATCGAAAACAGCCTCTTCATGCCCGCTAGTGTCAAGACCAATCCCGAGAAGAGTGAGACATGGGCAAGGCAGGACGAAAGAGGTCACGTGGTAATCAACAACTGCTATGCCACCAAGGAGTTCTGCCACCTCCTCGAAAACGACAGCGACTGGGAAGAGTTCCGGACGGCACTGAAAAACCGCGGCACGAAGAGCGTGAACGCCGTCATGAATGCCGACTTCACAGTAAATAATTCTGCTGATGATTTCAAGGGTATTTTCGATGGCAATGGCCATACGCTGACCATGAGAGGTGGTGGTGGCAGCTTGTTCAATTCTGCCCATGACTACACCATCAAGAACCTGCACCTCACGGTAACCCCCAATGGCTCTATCGGCGGCGGAGATTACTTTGCCGCATTAGTGTGGAACAGCTATAACGCCAACATCCAGAGTTGCTGGGTATCGAGCAGTATGCATTGTACCGACCTGAATGCCGGCGGCTTCATCGGCCACGGACATGATACTGACCACACCATCAACAACTGTCTGTTCGATGGCGCCATCAGCGCTGGGGACGATGGAAAACTCGGTAGTAATTCCTACGTTGGAGCATTCATCGGCTATGCAGGCGATATTGGTTTTGCTACGGTAACCAATTGCCTGGAAAACGGACAATATTTCTACGTGGGCGCCAGAGCACTCGGTTTTGAGGGGAGGCAGCGTATTTGTAATAACAGTGTCAGCGATAATAACTATTCCTACGGAGACAGGAGCGAATGGTACGACATCGACAAAGCTTCCTCCGATGTATCAGAGATGGTTCAGAAACTGGGCTCTGGCTGGGTAGTGAGTGGTAACAAGGCTGTGCCCAAGATGGCCAACCGCGACCTGTGGAACAACGTCGGCTCGCTGTCGGCCAGCGATTTGGCCAGCGGCCTGGGATCCGCTTGGTATGTGGACGGCGACAAGGTGCTGCCTATGATGAGCAGTAGCCTGATTGGCGCCTCGGAAGGAGAACTGGCACAGTTCTTCACGGTTGGTTGGACGCTGGACGGCTCTGAGCTCAATCCCATCATGACGACAACGGAAGAATACAACCCCGTTACCTATCCCGACCCCCAGCTGCCCGCTGACAACTTCTACCATGAAGGCAATGGTGAGATTGGTAAGACGCTGATGACGGAGACCCGCCAGAGCAGCGTCGTGCTGACATGGGACGTAGAAGGCGTCGTTGACTACTTCCAGGTCTACCGCCGTATCGAAGGCAGTGGCGACAATGACTGGGAACTCGTTGCCGACAACCTTGATAATACGGGCTATGAGGACAAGAGCGTATCGCCCTTGCTGCGCTATGAATATAAGGTACGTGCCGTCACCGACTGTGAGGGTAAGCACCACTCTGAGACCGATGTGAAGGCAGGCGCTTGTAAGAACACAGGACGCGTGGCCGGCTACGTACGTCTCAACGACGGCACGGGTGTGCCCGACGTTGAGGTGACGGTGACGCACGATAAACTGGCCGACAACGAGAACGACCAAGCCGTTACCAAGACGGCCAATACCGATGAAACGGGCTATTTCGTCATCGACGGCTTACCATATAATGGTCTGTCGGACATTGAATACATTGTGAGCCCGACCGTTCGCGGCAACATCAAGTTTGAAGATGGCAAGACCCGCTACACCGTTACCTTCGACGGTGAGAAGAACGACGAATCGATACCTGAGTTTACCATCATCAACAGCCACCGTTTCTCAGGCTTTGTGATGTACGACGGCACGAGCATCCCCGTAAAGGGTGCCCATTTCAAAGTGGATGACCATAACATCTATGACGCTTCGGGCAAACTCGTGGAGACCGACTTCGACGGTAGTTTCTCATTCCGCGTGCTCGACGGTCAGGACAGCATTCAGGTATGGATGGACCAGCACAGTTTCACCGAGGATGGCTACTATCTGGACAAGAACAAGAACATGGCTGTCATCACCAAGGACGAAGCAGACATCTACTTCTACGATGCTACCAAGGTGAAGCTGATAGGTCGTGTAGTAGGTGGTAACGACCAGGGCGACAAGCCTTTGGACAACAACCTCTCGAAGAACAACCTGGGCAACAACCTGACCATGGTGATGACTTTAGAGGGCGACAACACGTCGTGGCTGGTCTACGACAACCTGAACACCGACCTGAAGACGCGCGAGCTCACCTTCCCGCATGCTGGCGGCAATGGCCACCAGACTACTGCTGTGGTGGAGCGCAAGCGCATGACGGTGAAGCCCGACTCCGTGACGGGTGAGTACACGCTGATGCTGCCACCAGTCCGTTGGAAGGTACAGCAGGTCTATTGCGAGGGTTATCCCACACTGTTCCAGGAAGGTCAGGCAAGCGAGGTCATCGACCTGACCGATTGCCTCACAGCCATTGACACGACCTATACAGGTATCTTCTACGATGTCGATAAGAATAGATTTGAAGAGCTCCAGGCTACCTACAATGCCGTCTATAACCGCATCTACCACGCTCCTGTGGAGATTAGCTATAAGCAGTTGGGCTATGACTCGTTCGACTACTTCGGCGACAAGAGCTACATGTCAACGAGCGTAGGAAGCGATAAGATCGAGGTTCCCCTGGCGCGCTATGACAGCATCAGTCATACCACTCACTACACCTTCGGCTATCCGGTGTTCAGTCTGAACCGCCGCTATCCCGTTCAGGTGGAGGTGGCCGAGCGCTATCGATATAATAATGACACACGCACAGGTATCGTAGATATCGTACCTGTTGGCGGTGGCAAGGTGACCGTACACAACGGCATGAAGAACGATCCTACGCCTGAGGTTGTAGAACTTGACAGCGTGGGTCGCGGCTACTTCTACATCACTGCCGACCAGACAGTACGTCTGATGACTGGCGCCGATGCCCTGAAGACCGTGACGCTGACATTGACGCAGGACGGTACGACCTACGAGGCCGAACCATTGAAGGCTTATACCTTGAACATGTTTACTACGGGCGGTTTCAAGGACGTACTGGTGTCTGGTCAGCCCCTGCTGATTGACGTGCTCCGCGACCCGCCAGGCGGTGGCAGTACTGCTACGCTGTCCAAGGGCTCTAAGCTGAAGTACGCTTATTCGGTCGACTGCACTTTGAAGGGTGGCTTGCAATTCTCCTTGGTCTATGGTACGATGCTGGATCGCTTTACTGGTGTCGTCTCTGCTCCTGAGGGTGTTGGTACAGCTACCGGTATCATGAACAGCACAGATATCTCGAAGGTCTTCGAGTTCGATTATTCCCTCAACGCTGAGGGCCATCGTGCCTTCTCCTACACGATGAACGTGAATGAGGACATCACGACCAGTAGCGACCCGAACATGGTGGGAGCCGATGCCGACCTGTATATCGGTATGACGCAAAACATCGTCGTTCAGCCCATGAGTACCATCCGTGCCATTCCAGACAGCATCTTCCAGCAGTTGAAGGGCCGACTGGGTGGCGGTACGACAGGCGGCTACAGCAATGACTACGGCTCGATGGTAGACATTGCCGAGGGTAAGGACCTGAATGGTAATAAATTCCATCTGATACGCGACGAGTCTATCGGCTATGGCCCTGAGGTGACCTCACAGTTCGTCCACTCGCAGAAGCACATCCTGACCCAGATTATCCCTGAAAAGATCAAGGAACTCCGAGCCTTGATGTTCATCGGAACGGCAGAAGATGCCCAGAAGAAGGCCGACGCTACGGGCAAGCCCGTCTATCGTTCACTGGTTCCGGAGGATGATGATAACTTCGGCCTCGTCAACACAAAGGACGGAGACATCTACTACTATACCAGTAGCATGAAGGAAGAGCCCGGCATGAACTATGTCATTCATATACCGAGCAGTGCCACCACGACGCCTATTGATGAGGTGGCAGAAAAGTGTCAGACCATGTTGGCATGGGGTCTGATGATAGCTAAGAACGAACGTGAGAAGGTGGCTACCATTCTGGGCACAACACCGTTTGCCAACTATGATGTGGACGGCGGTACAAAGGTGACCTATAGCGAACAGTTCGAAAGCGATTACACGATTTCAAACTTTATCAGCCTGCCAGGTGTCAGAGGTCACCAATTCTTCGACACAAGCGGTCTTGACGATGGATTGTCTGCTGGTGCGATGCTGGGTATTAAGTTGTTGGCTGCGCTGATAGAAAAGGGCTGGGCCAAGACCGATAAAGCGACGCAAGTTTCTGGAAAAACCAGTACGGACAAGGCCGATGAATTTAGCACGAAAGTCATCTTTGCCGGCAAGACCACACAGTTCAGGCTCGTGCCTATTGCTAACTTTACGACGAAGGGTATCGATACTGAGGAGAAGGCCTATAGCCGCAAGGAGACCTTCAACATCGTGATGGATAAGAAGAGTCACCTGAACATCGACGTCTATAAGGCATTGACCGATACAGCCACCATCAAGAGCAATACCGCGCTGAATGTCTACTCGAACCAGAACTTCTACAACATGACGGACTTCGTGCAGCCATTTATTAAGAGAGGAAGCACGATGGCGGAAGCCATCTATGCACGCAGCTTCGTCTATCGCACGCGTGGCGGTGCTACCGTCAACCCGTGGGAGAGTGAGCGCCGTACCATCGGCTACAGCCCAGGCTATCTGCTCGACGAGCGTACCAAGAAGGTTCAGAACCCGAAGATTTCGCTTGACCGTCAGAGCATCAGCGGTGTGGCCATCGATAAACCAGCCCGCTTCAAGGTCTATCTGACCAACGACAGCGAACAGCCAGAGGCTGCTACGGGTGGTGTCGCCCTTTATAACTTCAATCTGGATTCGAAGTCAAATCCTAATGGTGCTAAGCTGATGCTCGATGGTATCGCCATGACCAGCTCGGGTTGGAACCTCTATCTGTTCCCGGGTGAAGTGGTAGAGAAAACGCTGGAGGTCTATGCAGGCACCGAGTTCGACTACGAGGGTCTGAAACTTGGTCTCATGTCATGCTCCGATCCCGACCACATTTGGGAGGAAGCAACCTTCGACGTCCACTTCCTGCGTCAGGCCGGACCGGTGAACATCTCGTCGCCTGGCGACAAGTGGGTGATGAACACCTATGCCAGCGAGGACGACAAGCGCGGCTGGTTCATCCCTGTCACCATCGATGGCTTCGACAAGCACCAGCATAACTTCGACCACATCGAGTTCCAGTATAAGGAGTCGCAGCGTGGCGACGACAGTTGGACCAACCTCTGCTCGTTCTATGCCGACTCGCTGCTCATGACCAAGGCCAGCGGCGAACGTGAGATGATTCCTGAGAATGGTAACATCGTCACCAACTTCTATGGTGAAGGTACGGTGATGGAGAAAGCCTACGACCTGCGCGCCGTGCTCTTCTGCCGCAACGGCAACGAGTTCCTGACCACGTCGTCGAAGATTCTGAGCGGTGTGAAGGATACCCGCCGTCCGCAGCTGTTCGGTACACCTGAGCCTACGAATGGTGTATTGACACAGGGCGACAACATCGTGTTCAACTTCTCGGAAGATATCGAATACAACTACTTGAGCGCCATCACCAACTTCGAGGTGAAAGGCGAAACAAACAACGACAATATCTCTGATGCCGTAAGCCTGCAGTTCAAGGGACAGGCCAGCGTAGAGAGTGAGGCCCGTCGTAACTTCGACGGCAAGAGCCTGACCATCGACATGATGATTGAGCCCGACACACTCGCTAAGCGCGACATGCCGCTGTTCTCACACGGCACGAATGGTCAGAAGCTGCAGCTGTGGCTGACCGATGACTTCAAGCTGAAGGCCGTCATCAACGATGACAAATATGTCTCTGACGCTGCCATCCAGACGGGCATCTTCACACAGGTGGCCATGAGCATTGACCTCGCAAGCGACTCCATTGCCTTCTACAATGGTGGCAAGATGCTGGGCAAGCAGAAACTCCTGACCCACTACACTGGTACGGGCAAGCTCATCTTCGGACGCACCAACGAGGGCGACCGCATGGACAGCAAGTACTACGAGGGCCGCATGATGGAAGCTCGCCTGTGGTATCGCGCCATGGACGGTGGACTCATCGGAACGACCTATGGCTACCGCCGTCTGACGGGCTATGAGACCGGACTGGTGGACTACTACCCGATGAATGAGGGCTCGGGCGACTATATCATGGACAAGACGCAGGGTGCCAACGCTAAGCTGATGGGTGCCAACTGGGCTGTACCTCGTGGCTACTCACTGCACTTGGTCAACGAGGGTCTGGAGCTGACAACAAACGCTATGAACCGCACGAAGGAAGAGGACTATACGCTGATGTTCTGGTTCAAGACCGACCGTGACGGTCGTGGTGTACTGGTCAGCAACGGTGCCGGTACAAAGACCGAGGATGGTGCTCAGAACAGATTCAACATCGCCTTCGAGGCTGAGAAGCTGATGTACCGTTCGAACGGCTTCGCTATGCAGGTTCCTGGCAACTGGAGTGACGGACAGTGGCACCACTACGCCATGACGGTGAACCGTGGTGTCAACGTGGTTAACATCTACGTCGATAAGGAGCTGCGCACCACGTTTGCTGCCGACAGCCTCGGTGCTATCACTGGTGGTATCCCGATGCTTGGTGCTGCCAAGTATAAGGAGAAGAATGCTAACGGAGAGACTGTTACCATCGACACCCGCAACTGGCTGACTGGTAACATCGATGAGTTCTGCTTCTTTGCACAGGCTCTGCCGCTGTCGCTCGTCAAGACCTACTCGACGAAGAGTCCGTATGGCGATGAGGCTGGTCTGCTGACCTACCTGGCCTTCGACCGTCAGGAGCGTCTGAAGAACAACAAGATTGAGACGATGCCTTATGCTTATAGCAAGAAGATCCATCTGGATGCCGACGGCAATATCCGTTATGAGGAAGACCCTGTGACCCGCAAGCCGACCACCACGCCGATACGTGACTACGTGTTCGTTGATTCTATCAACGTAATCCAAGCTCACATCACCGACGAGACGGCTGCTCCTGTAGTGCCCTTCGAGGAACTGGAGAACCTGAAGTTCAGCTTCGTGGGTGAGGGTCATAAGCTGCTGGTCAACGTGAACGAGACTGCTGCCAAGCTGAACCGCCGCAATCTCTATGTCACCGTCCGTGATGTAGAAGACAAGCGCGGCAATGCGATGGCTTCGCCACAGACCGCTGTCTTCCTGGTAAGCAACAGCAGTCTGGAGTGGCTGGTGAACCGTCTCGACCATACTATTAAATATGGTACGGGCGAGGACGACGATCAGTTGCTGACTCTGCCGTTCTATAACAGCAGCGCCATCAGTCATACCTACACCATTGAGAACTGTCCGAAGTGGCTCGCACTCAGCAGCTATACCGACGTGATTGCTCCGCAGACTCTGGGCTATGTCAATGCCAAGGTCAGCAAGGATCTGAATGTCGGTACCTATAACGAGATTATCTATCTGACCGACGAGGATGGCATTAGCGAACCGTTCTATCTCAACCTGACCATCGAGGGCGAGCAGCCTGAGTGGGCAGAGAAGGTAGATGGCAACCTACTGGCGAACTCGATGAGCATCATCGGACAGGTTTATATCAATGATGAGCTTGACACTGACGCTCGAGACATCGTGGGTGCCTTCGACAGCAAGGGCGTTTGCCACGGATTTGCCAACATCAGCAACTCAACACTGACTGGCGAGATGGGCCTCTACCTGACCGTCTATGACAGCCTGGCTACCGGCCGCGAGCTGAACTTCCGTCTGTGGCAGTACAGCACGGGACGCGAAATCGTGCTGACACCAGAATCGGCCATCACGTTTGCGAAGGATGCCATGTTGGGTACCGAGACTCCTGTACGTTTCACAGGTGGCAGCAGCTTCATCCAAAACTTCTATCTGGCTGAGGGCTGGAACTGGGTATCGTTCAACATCCAGAGCGAGAGTCTGTTCGACCTGAACAAGCTGCTGAGCGGCATGAGCTGGACAGATGGCGACGTACTGACCGAACTTGGCGGCAAGCTGACGCTGAACTACGAGAATGGTCAGTGGCTGGCCGGTGGCAGCACCGCGAATGTAGTCATCTCACCGAAGAAGGCGTATGCCATCAAGGTCCAGAAGGACTGCACATTCCCCATCGAGGGTAGCGTCATCAAGCAGAAGGATGCCCGTACCATCAACCTGAAACAGGGTTGGAACGGCATCGGCTACACACCGGTTGTCAACTTGACCGTCGAGACGGCTCTGAGCGACTACTACGACTATGCTGAACCGGGCGACGTGATCAAGAGTCACACTGAGTTTGCTTACTTCACCAAGAGTGGCAACACCGGACGCTGGCGCGGCTCGCTGCAGTACATGAAGCCCGGTGAGGGCTACATGATGCTCCGCAAGGGTGCGGCAGACGCCAAGTTCTCTTATCCGTTCTTCGAACTGGGCAGCAATGCCGGTGAACTCTGGACGACCAATACCAGTTACGCCGCTGCCGCCAAGGCACGCAGCACCATGAGCGTGAGCGCCGTGGTTGAAGGATTTGAGACCGAGGACGGTGACAAACTTATCGCCTTCGCTAATGGCGAGACAGTTGGTGAAGCTATTCTCTCACCTCTGACCGCTGACCTCTCACCTCTCTTCTATCTGAGCATCGCTGCCGACAAGCCGGAGAAACTCTGGTTCGCTATCGAGCGTGACGGCGAGATCGTAGCTTCTACTGGTGAGATCATGACCTTCAAGACCAATGCCGTCATCGGCAGTCCCGACCAGCCTACAGCCATCAACTTCGTGAAGGCTGAATACGCAGACGGCCAGTGGTACAGCATCAGCGGTATGAAGCTGCAGAAGCGTCCAACCAAGAGTGGTGTGTATATCTTCAACGGACGTAAGGTCGTGGTTAAGTGAGCGAAGAACTGAGCTTGCTCGAGTTCTTCCGAACGGGAACGAGCTCGAGCGTAGCTCAAGATCGTCGTTAAGTAACATTAAATAAAGAGTATTATGAATAAGATAATATTAGTGTTCGTTCTGCTGGCAAGCCTCGTACTGGGGGCTTGCAGCAGCAGCGACGATGACAGTGACAGCAAGGAAGTGCTGATCACTGAGGCAGCAGTCACTGAGGCCCCACAGTGGGCGATGGACTGGAGCAACAACCAGGAACGCCCCAACTGGACCGAGCCTGACGGTTATCTATACGAGGTTGGAACCATCCTGAAAGTACAGATTGAAGAGACGCTCATGCCATTCGCATCCAGTGGAGACCTGTTGGCGCTCTTCGTAAACGGTGAACTGCGCGGACTGGCCAGTCCTGCCGTCAAAATAGGCACAGGACAGACAGAAAACGGAAAGTTCCTGATGAAGGCCTACGGCAAAGAGGCGGGAACCGTGAACATGTCACTGCAATACTACAGCCAACAGTTGAAGCACCTCTTCACGCTGACGGGTGACATCAACTTGGACGCTGACGAAACCACCGGCATTGATGAGGCGTACATTCCTGAGTTCACCCTCGGTTCGGCCAAGTATCCAGTGGTGATGAATCTCAATGTCAGCACTATCATTGCCAAGGCTTCTATACAGCCTGCACAGGGCGACTACTTCGCTGCTTTCGTTGGAAACGAGTGCCGTGGCGTGTCATCAGCCTTCGATAACCTGTCATTAATCGTCTATGGTTGTGAGGAAGGTGAGAGCATCACTCTGAAATATTATCAAGCTGCTACGGGTAAGGTCTATACCTTCACCGATGCAGCCAAGACAAAGCGTTAAAAAAAGAAAAGAATTATGAATAAGACAAAGTTAATATTCGTTCTGCTGACAAGCCTCGCACTCGGGGCTTGCAGCAACAGCGATGATGACGAGCTGACGTCACAACAGCCCAAGTTCTACCCAATGACCATCGAGGTCACGGAAAATCCCATGGTTCAAGATGGTGAAGGGGGTGGTACAACGAGAGCGGCGATAACTACCAATTCATCGCTTGACAAGTTCTATATGAGTTATGTGTATGGTAGTGAACCAAGTTCAGATCCAATTGTAGCCACGAAAGATTCAGAGGGTAAATGGTCGAGTACGGGTTCATGGCCTGACGCAGGAATCGATACTGAGGTTACTTGGTATGCCTATACGAGTGGTACTTTCCATCCCACAGGTGAAGAAAGTGCTTCTATGTCTCCCTACATCAACTTCACAGTTGAAGAGGCTGCTGCAAGCCAGCATGATTTGTTAGTAGCTACGGCCATCGGTACCTATAGTGGCACCAGCGGCAAACTCACCTTCACCTTTGACCACGCATGTTCTGCCCTGCGCTTCTACGTAAAGAAGTCGCCGAATCTGGATAGCTACACATTAAGTGTAAGCAGCATCGTACTCAAGAACGTCAAAAAACGCGGTAAGTATTACTACGGAACATCATCGTGGAATGATATTGATACCTACACCAATTACACCCTATATAGTGGTTCGGCAATGACACTTGGCTCTGATAAAACTAAAGACTACGTTGCTCTTAACGGCAATTTTGGTACAGCAGGAGAGCCATACCTCTTCATAATTCCGCAGACGTTGACTGCATGGGATACCACTGGAGATTTAAGCAATACCTATCTTGAACTGACGTGTACTATCACCAATACAAGTACTAGCACACAGGTTTATAGCGGTACAGCCTATATCCCCTTTGCTGCCACTTTCGAGAAAGGCACGAAGTACGATGTAAAGATTAACATCGGTAAGAATTCGCTATATAAAAGTCTTAATAATAAAATTATTCCTTAAGCTATGAAAAAGAATACATATATTAAGCCGAAGACGTACACTGTCCTTCTTCGCGGTCCCGTCGTTATGTTAGAGGGCTCAAATGAAGTAAGCAGTTTCAAGAACGGTAACGACATAAACATTGGTGACGAAGAATAATAATTAGTACCTATAATTCTAAAAACTATAAATATGATTAATCTAACGAAGAACTTTTTGCGAGGGCGGCCTTGGCTAATAATGCTTGCGGCGCTATTTGCATGGCTATTGCCTCAGACGGCATTGGCCGATGGTGACTACACTACGTACGTGGATATGTCGTACAACTACGGTGTGTCGCTCGATGGTTCTAACACCGTGAAGATTCATGTACCGGTCTATCAACAGGAGGGTGCCGACTGCTGGATTAAAGACGGTAAACTGAAAGTGTCCATTGCCGGCGCAAGCGAAATCACGCTCTTTGAGTGGAAAGCTTCCGAGAATATCGACGGCGATGCCAACAAGTGCTGGACGACATTCTCCACTGAGGCTGGCGGTTATATCCAGGTAACGCTGGGCAACACCAGCAACAATGTGAAGGTGACCAGCGGCGGTGCCGTAGGTGGCAATGTGGTACGCAACAACGACGATGCTGAGACCTACGACGTCACTGCGCTCTGGTACGTGCCCTACGACGTGTTGGGCAAGAAACTGACCTTCAAATGGGATGTGTTACGTAATGGTAACAGCCGTAAGGAAGCAACGCTGACGCTCCCTGCCCCCGAGGACATCACCATGCCCTCGGCCGGTCAGACGCTGCAGCCCATCACCTCTGATGCCATGCTTTCTACCAAGTTCAAGGGTCAGATAGAAGTGCCCTGGTTCTTGGCATCTAACGATATCACCAAGATTCGCTACGAATATACCGATGTCAACAAAAATCTCGTCAAGGTGGATATGCCCACCAACGAGAATACTGGTGTCATCCGCCTCGATGCCACTGTACCTCATAACAACTTCCGCATTATTGCCAGTTACAAGATGAAAGGCGAGAAGCTGGCCGACGGTTCCTATTCTTATTATGATATCGAGAACGTACAGTCGGCGCAGCAGAACCTGACCATGATCCATGCGCCCAACGGTCTGACGGCCACCGCCATTGCGGGCGTCAAGCCCAAGGTGGAGGTGAAGTGGAACGTGTCGTACCTCGACTTTGAAGACTTTGCGCTGACCGACTTCTTCGAGATTCAGCGTTCGCTGACCGGTGAGGAGAAGGACTTCAAGACCATCGGCCAAGAGGTGTTTACGCAGGCTTCGAAGAAGTCTGTCTATACCTTTGTTGATAGCACCATTATCGAGTCTATCAAGAACGGCATGCTGGTAAATGGTGGTACGCTGGATAAGCTGACCTACCGTGTGCGCCGTACCATGAGTCAGATATGGGGCTGGGACCAACTCAATAACTGTGCCACCAGCGCCTCCACGGTGGTGGACAACCTGCATCTGTTGCGCATTGCTACCTGGAATGCCAAGTGGGAGGACGAGCGTGCCTATACTGTCCGTGTGTCGTGGGACTATGCCAACGAGTATAACGGTGTGTGGGACGATCGTGCCAAGATGATTCTGCACGTCACCTCGAAGAACGGTGAAGGCAAGGTTGTTGAGGACCGTAAGATTGAGCTGAACAAGGACGAGCGCGACCAGCGCTACAAGGTGGTCAGCTTCTATCGCCCGTGCGTACATTATGATGTAGAGATGTATGTGGAGAAAGCCAAGTCGCCCATCAACTTCGTAGAAGATGTAACGGACTACTTCTTCCCCATCCGCTCGGCTCAAGACTGGACGACGTTTTCCCAGAAAGTGGAAGCAGCCAAGGGCGAGTATGATGTGAATGCCCGCCTCTATGCTGACATTACGACTGATTGGCGTGTGGGAAGAAGTGAAAGTGCTTACTATCGTGGCATATTCGATGGTAACGGCCATATACTGACCTTTAACAGAACTGACACGGAGCTGTTTTCTGCTCCTTTCCGCTACGTGGGCAATGCTACTATCAAGAACCTGCATACGGCTGGTACTATCAGCACAAGTGGGAGGCATGCCGCCGGTCTTATTGGCGACGTTCGCCCCAACTCGAAAGTCTTTATCGAGAGTTGCCGCACGTTGACCACTATTAACAGCAGTGTGAATGGCAATGCCGCTAACGGTGGTTTCATTGCCATTGTCAATGGTGGTGCCAGTGTCAATTTCCGCAACTGTAAGTTCGATGGCGCTTTTGATGGAAAGAACTGCAGCCACAACGGTGGCTACGTGGGCTTTTCCAACGGCACTGTCACCATTGAGAACAGTCTCTTCGCTGCTGGACACATCACCACCAAGTCTGATGGCTGCGCAACGTGGGCACGTAACGGTTCAGGCTCTTTGACGCTCATCAACAGCTATGCCATCGTGGAGTATACGTCTCTTATCTTCATCCGCAATTATAGCGACTGGGTTACATTTAGAGATTTGGTGCAGGCTGCCGCAGGTCAGTATGACGTGGATGCCATCCTCGAAGCTGATGTGAATGCAGGTAGCATCATGGTCGGCTGGGAAGAAGCTTATGCCTACCGTGGTACTTTCGAAGGTAATGGCCATACGCTGACCTTCAGCGTAGGAGACCATTCTCGAAAATTCGTTGCTCCCTTCGCCAATGTGGGCAATGCAACCATTAATAACCTGAATACGGCAGGTACCATCACATCCAGCCAGATGTATCCTGCAGGCCTTGTGGCTCAGGTCAAAAATGGCACGGCAACCATTGAGAACTGCCACTCATCGATTACCCTGAAAGGTACCATGGATGGTGAAGGTACGCTCGCTGGTATCGTAGGACGCGTATCCAATTCCAATGTTACCATCTCCAACAGTAAGTTCGACGGCCGTTTTGAGGGTGATAATTGCTATGGTAATGGTGGTTTCATCAGTTGGGTTGATGCAACGAGTAGTGCAACCATTAATAACTGTCTATTTGCGCCCGACCGCATCAACACCAAAACAGACAACAACGAAACATGGGCACGAAAGGATGCTAGCGGAACTGTGACGGTTACCAACAGCCATGCCACAAGAGGAATGGGTTCGAAGTTTATCGCCATCCGCAACGCTGACGACTGGGCCACATTCCATCAAATGACAGAGGTTTCTAAAGGCAATTATTGGATTGATGCCAAGCTTGAAGCCGACATCACCACTAGCCTTGGTATAGGTGTAAGCGAAGACACACCTTGGCGTGGTACCTTCGACGGTAATGGTCATACGCTGAATGTTAACATTAATCGCGGTGACGGTAAGCCCTGCGCTGTTTTCTGCTATGTTTGGCATGCCAACATCAGTAATCTGCACGTAACGGGCAAAATTAGTGGTGGCATACATTCCGCAGGACTGATTGGTTGCAGAATCGGTTCACCTACTATCAATATTGACCGTGTGTGGGTATCTACAGAAGTGACCGCGTCGAGCACCCATGCAGCCGGCGTCATTGGACACGTTGGAGCTGCAGATGTAAATATGAATGACGTTCGCTTCGACGGCAAGATTACCACTAATAATGATGCTTCTTCAATTGTAGGTTGCATCATTGGATGGGGTGGTGAAGGTGGTTGGAACTTCCACCGTGTTTACAATTGTGTTCCCAGTAATCCTGTAGCCAAATACATTTGCTTCTGCGTAGATAGCAGTTCTGGTACTGGCAAACACTGGGGAAGCAATAGCAAGAGCAGCAACACCATTACAAATACTACATGGGGTGACTGGGGTGTGACAGCCTACAACAAGAGCGACCAGAACGAGGTTATGAACCTGATGAACGGTGAGCAGGCTGGTTCTTGGCAGATTGTCGATGGCAAGGCTGTGCCCGTGATGACCACAAAGGACAATGCAACTATTGCAAATGAGCTACTGGCTACCATGGGTGCAGACGGTTGGAAGATTGTCGACAACAAGGTTGTGCCTATCATCAAGTCTTCCAATGAGGTGACTATCACTCAGGAAGATGTCGAGAAGTATCTCGGTAGCGGCTGGAAGAAGGATGGCAACGACGTCAATCCTGTCACCACGACGATGGATGAACCCTCTTATGCAGAGATTACCAAGCCGACACTGCCTGACTTCTATCATACCAGCAACGGTAAGATTGAGAAGACGCTGATGACGGAAACGCGCCAGAGCAGCGTGGTGCTGAGTTGGAATACCGACGGCAACCCCATCGACTACTTCACCGTACTGCGCCGCGAAGTTGGCCAGGGCGGCGATGCTTGGCAGGAGGTGGCAACCAACCTCGACAACCTGAGCTACGAGGACAAGACCGTATCGCCCGTGAAGGACTATGAATATAAGGTACGCGCGACGAACGACTGTGAGGGCTTGACCTTCTCAGAGACCAACGTCACCAACGGTCACTGTAAGAACACCGGTCGTGTGGCAGGTTACGTACGCTTTAACGACGGTACCGGTGCTGCTAAGGTGAAGGTGACCGTCAGCAATCCTGACAACGGCGTAGAACTGGCTACGGTATATACCGATGCCAGCGGATACTTTGTGGCCGACGAGCTGCCTTATAAGGAAGGTGGTGTAAGCACAACCTATAAGGTGCAGCCCATCGCCATCAAGACCGAACAGGGCAAAGATGCTGCCAGCGTGACCTTCGACTCGAAGAGTAACGACGAGACGCTGCGCGACTTTATCATCATCGATGGTAAGCGCTTCTCAGGACTCGTATGGTACGAAGGTACCAGCATCCCCGTGAAGGGTGCCCGCTTCAAGGTGAACGACATGGAGGTCTATAACAGTGCCGGTAAGCCAATAGAAACTGACTACGACGGTAGCTTCTCGTTCCGCGTAAGAAGTGGTATCGACACCATCCAGGTGATGATGGACGGCCACAAGTTCACGAACGACGGCTACTTCAAGGGCCCAGAAGGTCATAACTTCTCAGGCGATGTGGCCGACATCCGCTTCTACGACGCTACGAAGGTGAAGCTGACCGGTCGCGTAGTGGGTGGTATGAACCAAGGCAATCTGCCACTGGGTAACAACCTGTCAACGAACAACCTGGGTGACTCGCTGAAGATGGTGATCACCTTAGAAGGCGACAACGGCTCTTGGCTGGTATATGACGTTACAAACAAGAATAAGAAGGAACGTGAGGAAGTCATCGAGCATGCTGGCGGTAACGGCCACCAGACGATGGTGAAGACAACACGCAAACGTATGGAAGTGACGCCAGACCCAACTACTGGCGAATATGTATTGAAGCTGCCGCCCGTACGCTGGAAGGTAGAGCAGGTATATTGTAAGGGCTATCCTACCCTGTTCCAGGAAGACCAGGTCAGCGAGGTTATCGACCTGACCGACTGTCTGACACCGAAGGATACTACCTTTGTCGGTACGTTCACGGATGTGGATGGCAATGACGTGACCGATCCAAAGCTGACGTACAACGCTATCTATAACCGCATCTATCGCAGCCCCATAGAGCTGACCTACAGACAGCAGGGCTTTGATAACTTCAGCTACTTCGGCGACAAGACCTACACCGCCACTGACTTGGCAGGCAACAGGGCTACCGTGCCACTGGCCTACAAGGGTGCTGACGGACAGGCCGCCTATACCTTCGGCTATCCTGTTTTCAGTCTGGAGCGTAAGTACTACATCGAGGTACAGCTGGCTGAGAGCTATCGTTATAACAACGACCCGACCACGGAGCGTCTGGACATTGTGCCCGTCACTGGCGGTTATGTAACCATCCAGAACGGCATGCAGACTGGTATGAACCGCGAAATACTGCCGTTGGATGAAGAGGGACTGGCAGTCTTTGAACTGGGTGTTGATCAGACCACACAGTTGCTCTCTGGCGAGAATGCGCTGAAGACGGTAACCTTCACCGCTGAGCAGGACGGTACCGTCTATGAAGCAGAACCGCTGAACGGCTTTGTACTGAACATGTTCCCCATCGGCGCTGGTGTCGACGTGATGACCAACGGACAGCCACTGTTGTTCGACATCCTGCGCGACCCGCCGGGATCGAAGAGTTCGGCAACACTGTCGGAGGGTTCTGTGATGAACTACTCTTACCAAATGGATCTGAGCACATCGGCCGGTGTCAAGTACACCGCTGCCATGGGCGAAAAGGTCAACTCATATCTCGGTACGGTGGCTGCACCAATGGGCGCAGGAACTGCCTCGGGTGACATCTTCACCGCTGAGAATGGCGATGCCACCTCTTCAGAGTTCGTATTCAACCTGAAGGGTGAGAAGGCTTACTCCTACACGATGACCACCAATAGCGACATCACCACCAGCAGCGACCCAACGATGGTAGGCGCTGATGCCGACCTCTATATCGGTCTGGTACAGAACATCCAGGTGATGCCGATGTCGACCATCCGCGCCATCCCCGACTCAATGTACCAGCACATGGCAGGCCGCGTAGGTCTGACCACGGGCGAAGGTCCGATGGGTCTGATGGGTATGTTTAGCACCTATGGTTCGATGCTACACATTGCCGAGGGCTATGATGCCCAGGGCAACAAGTTCCACCTGGTGCGCGACGAGTCAATGGCTTACGGTCCGAAGCTGCAGTCGCAGTTCATCTACTCGCAGGATTATATCCTGAAGACGGTCATCCCCGGATTGGCCAAGGATATTCTCAAACTGATGTACATCGGTACACAGGAAGAGGCACAGGCAATGGCCAACAGCACCAAGCGACCCGTCTATCTGTCGCTTCGCGGCCAGCAGGATCCGCTGTTCGGTGTGGCCAATGCCGAATACAATACGACGGTGACGGTGCCAAACGACACCACTAACTATATCATCATCCTGCCAAAGACCACTGACCAGCTGTTTACCGACGAGGTATCGGAGAAGGCAGCACTGATTGGCGGCTGGGCCCAGATGATAGCCCAGAATGAATATCAGAAGCTGACAGCCGACGACCTCGTGGCCAACTACGACATTTCAGGTGCCGATAACGTCAGCTACAGCGAGTCGTTCGAAACCAACTATACGAACTCCATGATGCTGCAGTTCCCATTTGCGGATGATCCTGTATTCTTCTCGGCCGACGAGGACAAGGATGCCAGCGAGATGCTCGGCGAGCAGATTGTGGAGGCTATCCTGAAGGCTCTGCAGACCGTTGAGGAGGAAGATCCTGGTGCTAAGATGGATCCTGAAAAGGAGAAAGAACCGACTGGCTCAGAGGCTGAGATAGGCTTCGGTGGTACGAAGTTCAAGTGGAAGCTGACACCTGTGCTGACCTCAGAATGTCTGGGCACCTACGGTTCGGGCAAGCAGTACGTCCGTAAGGAGAGCTTCACCATTGCTCCCGACCCGCTGAGCCATCTGAACGTGGACGTCTATCGCGCCGCACTGCCTGACTTAGGCGATGACGAAGAGGAAGAGGAAGAAGAGTTTGAACTCATTCCCGACGACCCCAGCTCACGCATCAACGACAACAGCGACCTGGCTACCATCTTCCTGAGCGACAAGTTCAAGAAAGAGCAGAAGTACATCCTGAAACAGTTTGAGCAGGAGGTAATCATGCTGGTGGCAGGCCCACAGGGCTTCGTATTCCGTACCCGTGGCGGTGCTACCTGCAACCCATGGGAGGACCAGCGCACTACAATGATTTATGAGCCTGGTCAGGTACTCGACCAGCGCACACTGAAGATCAACAACCCGAAGATTCGCATCGACAAGCAAAGCGTGAGCGGTGTATCGGTGAACGACGCTGCCCGCTTCACGGTCTATCTGGCCAACGAGAGCGAGAAGCCTGAGGCTGTCTATACCTACGACACCTACAGACTGTTTGCCGACGACATGTCGAACCCGAACGGTGCGAAGATATTCGTGGACGGACAGGCATTGACTGCCAACGGCGTGAGCATCACACTCATACCTGGCATGGTGACCGAGAAGACTATCGAGGTACGTGCCGGCAAGGGTTTCGACTATGAGGGTCTGCGCGTGGGTATCGAGTCGCCCACCGATCCGGAGCACACTCGTGAACTGGCATCGTTCGACGTACACTTCCTGCGTGAGGCAGGTGGTGTGGACATCGCCATGCCTGGCGACAAGTGGGTCATCAATACCAATGCCCAGATGGACGGCAAGCGCGGCTGGTATATCCCCGTTGTCATCAACGGCTTCGACAAGCACCAGCATAACTTCGACCACATTGAGTTCCAGTACAAGGAGTCACAGCGTGGCGATGATGGCTGGACGAACCTCTGCTCATACTATGCTGACTCGCTGCTGATGGCTAATGCCAACGGTGTACGCGAGATGATTCCTGAGAATGGTAATATCGTGACACAGTTCTACGGCGAAAGCTGGGTTATCGAGAAGCCTTACGACCTGCGTGCAGTGGTATTCTGTAGGAACGGAAATTCGTTCCTAACTACGGCATCGAAGATTATCAGCGGTGTGAAGGATACACGCCGTCCGCAGTTGTTCGGCACACCTGAGCCAAAGAGCGGACTGCTGAATATCAACGATGACATCGTATTCAACTTCTCAGAAGACATTGAATATAACTACCTGCGTGCCGGCACCAACTTTGAGGTGAAGGGCGAGGTGAACAACAACGAGCTCTCTGAGAATGTGAGCATCCAGTTTACGGGTAAGGCCAGCGTAGAGAGCGAGGCTAAGCGTAACTTCAGCGGTAAGGATGTGACCATCGACCTGATGGTGAAGCCTGCCGAGACAGGACGCGAGATGCCACTGTTCTCTCACGGTACCAATGGCGACAAGCTGCAGCTGTGGCTGACCGAGGACTTCAAGTTGAAGGCTGTTATCAACGACGCCACCTTCATATCGACAGAGGCCATCAAGAAGAACTTCTTCACACAGGTGGCTCTCGTCATCAACCACGAAGTAGACTCGCTGACCTTCTACAGAGACGGTGATAAGATTGGTAAGTTCAAGATGGAAACACCGTATAACGGTACGGGTACACTGATCTTCGGACGCACCAACGAGGGCGACCGCATGGGCAGCAAGTACTATGAGGGCCGCATGATGGAGGCTCGTCTGTGGTATCGCACCATGGATGGCGGACTGCTGAGCACGACCTACGGCAATCGCCGACTGACGGGCTATGAGCAGGGACTCGTTGACTACTACCCGATGAATGAGGGTTCTGGCGACTATGCCGCCGACCATACGCAGGGTGCCAATGCCAAACTGATGGGTGCTAACTGGGCTATTCCGCGCGGCATGTCACTCCATCTGGACAAGGCAGACAAGGGGCTGGAGCTGGCTCAGTCGGCTTTGAGCCGCACCGCCGAGCAGGACTACACGCTGATGTTCTGGTTCAAGACCGATGCCGAGGGACGCGGTACGCTGCTATCTAACGGTCGCGGACTAAAGGAGGACGACGGTGCCAAGCACCAGTTCCACATTGGATTCGAAGCTGAGAAGCTGATGTACCGCTCTAATGGCAGGGCCATCGAGGTGGCTGGCAACTGGAGCGACGGACAGTGGCACCACTACGCTATGACGGTGAACCGCACCCGCAACGTGGCCAACATCTATGTGGATCAGGAGGTACGAGCTTCTTTCGAGACCGACAGTCTCGGTGGTATCAGCGGAGGTTATCCGCTCATCGGTTCTTCGCGCTACGTGGTTGATAAGCAGTCGTACGACGGTGCTACACCGCTGAAGGGTAATATCGACGAACTGGCCGTCTTTGCACAGGCTCTGCCACAGACGCTCATCAGCAACTTCGCCAAGAAGAGTCCTAACGGTGATGAGGCTGGTCTGGTGACCTACCTGGCCTTCGACCGTAGTGAGCGTCAGTCGGACAACACGATTGAGATGAAGCCTTACGTATATAGTAAGGTGATTGAGCGTACCGTCGACGGCGGCATCGTCTATGAGCTCGACCCAGAGACCCAGAAGCCGACTACCACACCTGCCCACAGGTATGAGTTCACGGCTGACGAGGAGGTTATTCTGGCTCATATCGATGCCACACAGGCTGCGCCCGTACTGCCTTACGAGGAGCTGACGAACCTGAAGTACAGCTTCATCGGCAGGGGCAACCAGGTGATGGTGGAACTCGACGAGCCTAACGCGAAGTTGAACCACCGCAACATCTATGTGACACTGTATGACGTGGAGGATAAGTACGGTAACACGCTGGCTTCACCACAGACGGCTACGTTCCTGGTGACCGCCAGCAGTCTGGAGTGGTTGGTGAACCGACTCGACGTTACGATTAAGTATGGTAGCGGTGAGAGTTGTGAACTGCCATTCTATAACAACAGTGCGACGAACCATACCTATACGATTGAGAACTGTCCGCAGTGGCTCACGCTCAACAAGTATAGTGACGTGATAGCACCACAGGCACTGGACTATGTCACGACCACGGTCAACAAAGACCTGAATATCGGTACATACAATGAGATTCTTTATCTCACCGACGAGGATGGTATCACCGAGCCGTTCTACCTGAACCTAACCATCGAGGGCGAACAGCCTGAGTGGGCAGAGAACATCAGCAGCGACCTCCTGAAGAACTCGATGAACATCTCTGGTCAGGTATACCTGTATGATGAGCTCGACACCGATGCTCGCGACATCGTGGGTGTCTTCGACAACGAGAACCAGTGCCACGGCTTCGCCAACATAAGCCATGATACCCAGACGGGTGAGACGGGCCTCTACCTGACCGTCTATGACAGCCAGGCCAGCGGCCGTGCACTGAACTTCCGCCTGTGGCAGTACAGCACGGGACGCGAAATCGTGCTGACACCAGAATCGGCCATCACGTTTGCGAAGGATGCCATGCTGGGCAGCGACACGCCCGTACGTTTCGACGGCGGCGAGGCCTTCGTCCAGAACTTCCGCTTGCAGGAGGGCTGGAACTGGGTATCGTTCAACCTGAAGAGCGACCAGCTCAGCGACGTGAACACACTGCTGGGCGGCATGAAGTGGAGCGACGGCGACATCCTGACCGAATTGGGCAGCAACCTGACGCTGACCTACGAGGCAGCACAGAAGCAGTGGATTGCCACCGGTAGCACCGATACCGTGACCATCTCGCCGAAGAATGCGTATGCCATCAAGGTCAAGAAGGATTGCACTCTGCCGGTTGGCGGCACCGTCATCAAGGATCAGAACGACCGCACCATCACGGTGAGCAAGGGCTGGAACGCCATTGGCTACACGCCGATGACCAACCTGAGCGTGGAGACGGCTCTGAGCGATTACTTCGACAATGCTGAACCCGGCGACGTGATAAAGAGTCACACCGAGTTTGCCTACTTCACCAAGACCGGCAACACCGGACGCTGGCGCGGCTCGCTGCAGTTCATGAAGCCCGGCGAGGGTTACATGATGCTGCGCAAGGCCGAAAGCGACGCTTCGTTCACCTATCCGTTCTACGACCTGAACAGCAACTTCCGTGAGGACTGGAACACCGGTACTACTCGCGCCGCTGCCGCCGCCAAGGCACGCAGCACGATGACCGTGAGCGCCGTAGTAGAAGGCTTCGAAGTGGAAGATGGTGATGTGCTTATCGCCTACTCGAACGGCGAGGAATGCGGTAGCGTAATTGTCAATTCTCCGCTCGGCCGAAGGACGCTTGCTACCAAAGGGACGCAAGAATTGTCAATTGTCAATTATCTAAGCATCGCTGGCGATGCCAGCGCCAACATCTGGTTCGCCATCGAGCGTGACGGCGAAATCGTAGCTTCTACCGGCGAGGTGATGACCTACAAGGCCAATGCCGTCATCGGCAGTCCCGACCAGCCTACAGCCATCAACTTCGTCCGCGCTGAGTATGCCGACGGCCAGTGGTACAGCATCAACGGTATGAAGCTGCAGAAGCGTCCAACCAAGAGTGGTGTGTATATCTTCAACGGTCGTAAGGTCGTGGTTAAGTAACATTAAATAAAGAGTATTATGAATAAGATAAAATTAATGTTCGTTCTGCTGGCAAGCCTCGTACTGGGGGCTTGCAGCAGCAGCGACGATGACAATAATGTCAATGATCCAAAGAATGCAGCCTACACGGAGACCACGGTCACTGAGGCTCCTGCGTGGCAGATAGACTGGAGCAACAATCAGGAGCGCCCCAACTGGACGGAGCCCGACGGCTCGCTCTATGCGAACTGGACCATCCTGAAGGTGCAGATAGAGGATGCGCTGAAGGCCTACGCCTCCG
>Ga0310695_10003678_pt1 | contig 29630 bp, 16 predicted proteins | sample RumenRJG_04DNA_FD_203882 | JGI IMG/M metagenome (GOLD analysis project Ga0310695, IMG submission 203882) | Bovine rumen microbial communities from Lethbridge, Alberta, Canada - RJG_04 (v2) (version 2) | ecosystem: Host-associated > Mammals > Digestive system > Stomach > Rumen | place: Canada...
GACGAGACTATTGCTTCCTGCCTGCAAAAGATAATCTCTCTGCCGTACCGGGTGGTGAACTATTCTAATTTTTCATGGGATGACTGGAACAGGGCTTTGGAGCTTCTCAGCAATACGGTGTTTACTGAGAATGATATTGTGGTACTGCTGCTGCCCAATAAGATTCTTCCCAAGGAACCGCAGCTTATGCACTGGATTAATTATGACGGAATGCCAGATCATGTAGTAAAGCTTGATGCGCTGCCTCTATTTTACCGAAAGGAGCGTCCGGTGTATTTCCAGCTTCCTAACGCCTATTCTCCAAAGTGCAATCAGGATCTGGCAGAGCTGATTGCCAAAACGATTGAACAGCATGCTAAGGATCTTCCGGCAGCGAATTTGGAAATAAAAGGGTGATTTTGATCGTTACGTGGGGCTAAAGTAGCCGACAATACGGGACATGGGAATGTGAGTACAGTTGATGCCGAGAGATGATGAGTACCGGGGGATTTTTGTCGTGTAAGATTTGTTTATAATGAACTGATGCTTGTATGTGCAGAAAGACTAAAAGGTTTTATGGATAAATTCAAAAATATCTATGAGTAGTGTATAAAGTCCAAAAACATCATTGATAAAAATGAATGAGTACAGTGTAAATAGTAAATTTCTACCTTGGTTCGAAGAAGCGAGGCCTTTAAAATAGCCATTCGTTTTTGGTAAAAATGTTGTTTTTCGACTTTTTGCACTCTACTCATGAATGACTATTCAAAGTCTTTCTTTATCCAACGCAGGTAAGAATCGACTTTTTATGCTGTACTTATACATTTTTATAAAATTCACTGCCTTCAGTTTATTGTCTTCTGCTTTTTATGTGAAATATCAGGATGTTGTCTAAAAAAACTTTGAAATTCAGGCAGAATTTTTTCGGAGCCTGTCATTGCATGTTTACCGTCATAAGGGCTCTTTTTCTGAGAGAAACCTATACCATGTACGGTACCAGCAAACTTGGATACGTTTGGGCACTTTTCAGAGATGTGTTTTCAGTGGGAATGATGGTAGCTTTTCGGCTGGTCATGGGAGTTCAGTTTGAAAAGGGACTTCATATTGTATACTTTATGCTGTGCGGTTTTTTTGTTTTTTACATGGTAACTGAATGCGTTTCCAGGTGTATGAGTGCTATCCGGGCAAATGCTTCAATACTGTCATTTCCCCATGTAAATCCTCTGGATGTTATGATTTCCAGATGTCTCTTTTCTTTTTATACCAATTTGCAGGCAGCTATGGTAGTCGTTATTCTGGCAGTGCTGTATGGCCTGGATTTCGGTATTACTAATTTTGGACTATTCCTTTACTGCATTATCAGTGCTTTGCTTTTGGGGTTCTCGTTTGGGATTCTGATGGCGGCACTGGCAGTGATTTACCCCATAACGGAAAAGGTTTGGATGATTATCCAAAGAATTGGTTTCTTTTGTTCCGGAGTGTTTTTCACGATTGACAGATTTCCTTCCAAGTATGCTGAACCCATGAGTTATAATCCTGTTCTCCAGATTATTGAGGGACTACGGAAATCTATTTCGCACAGCGTTGATTTGGTTTCACCTTTAAACATCAATTACGTAAATTCACTCATTTTATTTTTTTTAACTTTAGGTCTGTTACTGCAAAAAGTGTCCCAGGGGAGGCTTGATGAATGATAAAGCTTGACAGGGTAACAAAGAGGTTCAGGCTAAGTACTGGCGGCTACAAGTATACGATGAGGGAGGTTTCCTATACTTTTACCGAAGGTATTAATACCGGTATCCTAGGCTTAAACGGGGCTGGAAAGTCCACACTCCTAAAACTTTTATCCGGTTCAACATTTCCGACCTCCGGACATATCATAAGAACCAGTTCCATATCCTGGCCGGTGGGTTTTGCCGGCTTTGTGGTGGGATCTCTGAGCGGTTATCAGAATCTGCGTTTTATAAGCCGCATATACAGAAGCGACTACAAAAAGGATAAAGCCTTTGTGGAGGACTTTACCGAGCTTGGCGATTATCTTTACGAACCGGTTAAAACCTACAGCTCCGGAATGCGGGCAAAGCTTAATTTTGCTCTCAGTATGTCCATCGGATTTGACTTTTATCTGGTGGATGAAGCATTTTCAGTAGGAGATGCCAAATTTAAGGAAAAGGGGCTTAAGATTTTTAAGGAAAAATCAAAAAATTCCACGCTGATCATAGTTTCACACAATGTGGGAAATATTTCGGCATACTGTACCAAAGCACTTATTTTGGACAAGGGGAAATTTTTAGAATTCCCGACAATGAAGGAAGCGATTGCCTGTTACAAACAATTGGGCAAGAAATAAAGGATTGTTACATGGATAATTCTGCTAATGAAAAGAAAGATACCGTTGCCAATGCAGTTTCTGACGCTTCCGGGAATAATTCTGAAAAAGTTGTCAAGACTGAAAACGTCAGCACGGTGGTATCTTCTGACACTAAAATGACTGCCAGCAAAGATAGCGGCCAGAAAAAGGACAGCAAGAATAGTCAGGATGATGATCCCGGACTCCATGAGAAATATCGTACCGCTTTGGATATTGCTTACAAAAGAAGACTCAAAATCCAGCAACTGGAAGACAAAATTCTGGAAATGAGGTCCGAACTGGACAAGGCGGCTGCAGCAAGTCAGGAACAGGGCAATGATGCCGGGGAGTCTTTGACTGCAGAAGGTACTGAGGAATCAACTTCGCTCAATTTTAAATATATCGCCCTTATGCTGGTTATTTTTCTTCCGGCTCTTCTGGTGCTGTTATACACGCTGTTTTTCTATGACAGCATGTATGTGGCCACGTCTACCTTCACCATTAAATCCAATGCCGCCGACAAGACCTCCGAGGTGTCCTCATCTATTGGAGGTATTGGAGGAATGTTCGGGGGAGCCGGTAACAAGGATCTTTTTACTGCCATGGCCTATATCCAGTCTCTGGATATGTTTTATGCCCTGGACAAAAAAATCAGTCTTACAAATCACTATACCACACATGACATTGTGTCATCGCTGGCCAAAGATGCCACCCAGTCCGAGATTGAGGATTACTGGAAGAATGTCATCGAAGTAAAAATCGATTCCGAAAGCGAGCTTATGCAGCTGGAGGTGAGATCCTATTCTCCGGAGTATTCCCAGAAGCTTTCTCAGGGAATTCTCAGCGAGCTGGACAACTTTATCAACAACATGAATGACCGGATGACTCAGGACTCTATCCGTCTGGCCAGCATTGAGGTTGACAAGGCCAAGAAGGATGTGGAGGTCATTTCTGATAAAATCAGGCAGTTCCGGGATCAGAATACCTTTATAGACCCCACCAGTGAAGCAAGTAACCTTCTCTCCATCATAAACAATCTTGAAAACCTGATAACCCAGGCAAAGGCGGAGCTGGCCCAGAAGAGGGCGTATCTTCGGGAGGACTCGGTGGATATTGTAAGCCTTAAGAACAAGATATCCTCTCTGGAGCAGGAGGTGTCTTCCCTCCGAAGCCGCATTGCCCAGAATCAGGGGGCTTCGGGAGCAGACAAGGATTCTTTCGGGCACACTCTGACAAGAACCCTGAGCCAGTTTGAGCAGCTTAATATCGAGTATCAGTTTGCTCAGAAGGTATTGGAGGCAGCTCTTAACAATCTGGAGACCACAAGGCAGATGTCTCTCAACAAATCCAAGTATCTGGTAACCATAGACAACCCCAAGATTCCTGATGAGTCTTTGTGGCCGAGGCCGTTTCTTGCTACAATTGTAACTTTCATAGTTACCTTGTTTTTGCTTAGTGCCGTGTCCCTTCTGATATCAGCCATTAAGGAACACCTTGGAATTTAGAACAATGCACGTTTTTTTGAAAATCAGACATTCATCTTTCCGAAAGAGTCTGGCCGTACTTGCCGTCCCGTTTTTGTTTTCCTGCGGGATTGCTCAGGTTTATGCAGCGGATGAGCCCCCCCAGACTGTCCGCAGAATCGGGGAACGCAGCAATACAGCAGATTCAGGAGTTTCCGTTACTTCCGGGGATTTTGCCGACCCCAACTACAATCCCTTCAACCCTGACGGCTCCTCCAAACCCGCCTGGGCTCAGGGAGCTTACCAGACGGTGGAGTTCAACAAACTGAAACCCTTTGGCTATGAGCTTTTTCAGGGGAATTTTGCAAACACATTCCAGACGGATATCAATCCCAACTATAAGGTTTCACCTGGAGATCGGATTGTGGTCAAGATGTGGGGGGCCAAGCAGTATGAGGATGTGCTTACCGTAGACATCCAGGGCAATATCTTTATTCCCGAGATCGGTCCCGTTTATGTGCTGGGCTGCAATGACTCTTCTTTGGGTACCACCATCAAGACAGCCATAGGCAAGGTGTTTACCAGCAATGTGGAGCTTTATGTCAATCTCCAAAGCTCTCAGCCAGTGGCGGTGTTTGTCACCGGAGCCGTGAATAACCCCGGTCGCTATGCCGGAAGTCAGAACGACAATATTCTGTCCTATATCGACAGGGCCGGGGGCATCAATGCTCAGACCGGAAGCTACCGGGAGATCTTTGTAAAAAGAAAGGGCACCATTATTAAGAGGATCGACCTTTATAAGTTTGTTACCCAGGGTGAGCTTCCGGAGCTGGTTCTTGAAAACAATGACGTAATCCTGATAAACAACAGACAGATCGCGGTAAGTGCCTATGGCCTTATCAAGAAGCCGGCATCCTATGAATTTATTAAGGATTCCTGCAGTGGCAGTGATCTTCTGGCTCTTACCGGTGTGGAAGCCAATGTAACCCATGTGCAGGTGAGCGGCATTGTTAACGGCAAGAGCTTTAACAGATATCTCTCTCTTGACGATTTCCGGAATTACCGTTTTCATCCTGACGATCGGGTGATGTTTGTTTCCGACAGTCAGAACAACACCCTGGTGGCGAGTGTTATAGGTCCCATTACCGGGAAGTCTCGTTATATAGTGGCCAAGGGAACGCACCTTAAGGAAGTTTTGGCCAACATCAGCGTGGATCCTGCCGTGGCTGATACCGCATCCGTTTATGTGAAGCGGAAGAGTGTGGCGGAGCAGCAGAAGATTATTATCAATGATGCTCTCAAGAGACTGGAGCAGGCAGCTCTTACTGCGGAATCCGGTTCTGTGGACGAGGCCAGTATCCGGGTCAAGGAAGCGGAGCTTATCCAGGATTTTGTAAAAAGAGCCCAGTCCGCACAGCCTGACGGGATTATTGTGGTTTCCTCCAACGGGAAAGTCAGAGACCTGCTATTGGAGGACGAGGATCAGATAGTGATCCCGCAGAAATCCAATGTCATTCAGATCGGCGGTGAAGTGCTGATGCCCAAGGCAGTGGTTTATGATGAAAGCTACACGGTGCTGGATTATGTTAATGAGACCGGCGGATTTTCAGAAAGAGCCGACAAGGACAACATTCTTATTGTTCATCCCAATGGTCAGGTGGCAAGGGCGAAGGATTTGGCCATTGTTCCCGGAGCCCGGATTATTGTAATGCCTGAGGTTGACAGCAAGACCATGCAGTTTGCCAAGGATGTCATGCAGATCATTTACCAGATTGCCGTGGCCACCAAGGTTGCGGTGGGGTTATAGGCTAAAACGATCAGAAGCAGAGGTCTGAGCCGGGTAATATGGCAACAAATATGGCAGATAATATCAGAGTTCCTGTGGTAGTGCAGGTATACGACGTTAAGTAGTTGTGCTGAGTTACTACACAGTCTCTAAAGATAGTGATCTTCAGAGATCCGGACCTCATCGTTGATGACGGAACCACAGATGGTGCTTTTTGTATTATTTGTGAGAGATTGGAGATGAGTCCCCTGTTTTCTGCCTCTTAAAATCGCGCATTACGGTTATGGCAGTGTCTGCAATTAGTGGTCAGAAATGCATAATGGGGAATTGTTGTCATTAAGATCCGGATGAACTTTTGGAGCATGCTTTTTTTATGAATGCCTAGCTCCTTGCGTTTAGGTGAATCCCTGTGTTGATGTTTTATGGTACAACAGTTTTTTCTGCAATTAGTCTTTTCATGGTGCAGTTATACCACAATGTCGAAACATGAAATGTAAATGTTATTTTTGCAGTTAGGAGCTGTGCATAAATAACATTTACAACTTTTCATAAGTCTAGCCCTATTATGCTATCATAACAATCAACTGTAACGTTGATGTCAATGAGGCTGATATGGTAGAGCTTGACGAGGTTGCAATAGCAACAAAAATTAAAAAGATGCTTCCATTCCTGAATGAATTCCAAAAGCGGATATATCTTGCTTCAGAAGCAGAAATTTTGGGTTATGGCGGTGTTTCGAAAATCAGCAAGGAAACTGGAGTTTCCAGAGTGACCATAAGCTCGGGAATAAAAGAACTCAATTCCCTTGATGGAGAAACATCTGAACAATTGCAAATCAGGCTCCAAAAAGAGCGAGTAAGAAATGAAGGCGGCGGGAGGAAGCGTGTCGAGGAAACGCAGCCTGGGGTAAAGGAAGCCTTGGAATCAATCATAAGTGAAAGCTCCTTTGGTGATCCGCAAAGCCTGCTGAAGTGGACTACGAAGAGTCTGAGAAATCTTGAGCAGGAAATGAACCGCAAAGGATTTAATCTCAAATACAGAAAAATTGGTTACCTGTTGAAAGAACTGGGATACAGCCTCCAACTGAATCAGAAGATGAATCAAGTGGGGCAGGAACATCCTGACCGTGATGAGCAATTTAAGCATATCAGCAGCAAGGCAAACTCCTTTCTTGAACAAAACTTTCCTGTGATATCAATAGATTGCAAAAAGAAGGAGAACATAGGAAACTTCAAGAACAACGGTGCAGAGTATGCTCCAAAAGGCACTCCGACAAAAGTTCTTGATCATGATTTTCCGTTGCCTGAACTTGGAAAAGCTGCTCCTTACGGGATATATGATATTGGTCTGAATGAAGGCTTCGTAAATGTCGGAGTAAGTTCGGATACCGCGCAGTTTGCCGTAAATTCAATACGTTCATGGTGGTATGAAATGGGCAAGGAAAGATACCCGGAAGCCAGTCAAATCCTAATAACCGCAGATGGTGGCGGAAGCAATGGATCTCGAAACAGACTGTGGAAATATGAACTTCAGCAGTTTGCAGACGAAACTAAACTGGCGATCAGCGTTTGCCATTTCCCGCCAGGAACATCAAAATGGAACAAAATTGAACATCGGCTATTCAGTCAAATTACAAAAAACTGGCGTGGGCGTCCCCTTATTAGTTTGCAAGTGATAATAGATCTTATTGCCGGAACAACTACAGCGACCGGACTGAAAGTGGTGGCAAAAGCGGATGAAAAACAGTACTCAACTGGAATCAAAGTGTCTGATGAAGAATTTAAATCTTTGAACATTGTTGGTGATGAGTTTCACCCTGATTGGAACTACACAATCAGCCCGAAGTTGTAAAGTTTATTTATGCACGGCTCCTTACTTTTATCAAAGTCTGCGTGATAGCTGAAACAGGCAGTGGTGAATTCCTGAACTGATGTACAGAAATCGCTTCGGGCAGGTAAGGCGTTTCTTCAATACAGGAAATTATACAAAACAACAAAACACAGTGCTTTGTGAATCATAAGATTGCTGACTGATGGGTAGTTTGCATGGAATAGCAGGTAGCAAACTTCCATGATATTGTTTTGAACGTCTGTATGCGGATCCGCAAGTGCAGCACAATGTGGGAGGGTGGACCTCCTTACCAGATTTTCAGGAGTTTAGTTTTAAATGACAAAAATTTTAGTTACCGGCGGCTGTGGCTATATCGGAAGTCACACCACAGTGGAGCTTCTTAACAACGGTTATGAGGTCCCCATTCTCGATAATTCTTTGTAACAGCAAAGTCAGTGTTATTGACAGAATTTACGAGATTACCAGAAAAAGGCCGGAGTTCTGTCAGGCTGATATTCGGGACTTTGCCGCTCTTGACAAGGTATTTTCACAGGAAAAGTTCGATTCGGTAATTCATTTTGCAGGTCTTAAGGCAGTGGGGGAGTCCTGTGCCAGGCCTGTGGAATACTATGACAACAACGTTAACGGCAGTATTCAGCTTATTAAGGCCATGGCCAAAAACGATGTAAAGAACATTGTTTTCAGTTCCAGCGCCACGGTTTACGGCACCCCGGCAAATCCCAGAATTTCAGAGGAAGAGCCTTTAAAGAGGGGCAACAGTCCCTATGCTCAGACCAAGGTGGATATCGAGCTTATACTTCAGGACTGGTATAACTCTGATAAAAGTCTTTCGGTCTGTGTTCTCAGATATTTCAATCCGGTGGGGGCCCACAAGTCCGGGCTTATCGGGGAGGATCCCCTGGGAATTCCCAACAATCTCATGCCGTACATTTCTCAGGTGGCCATCGGCAAGCGTCCTTATCTCAATATCTGGGGCAATGACTATCCTACCAGGGACGGCACCTGTATCAGAGACTACATTCATGTGGTGGATTTGGCCAACGGACACCTGGCCGCGCTTTCGCACTGTCTGAATGTTCCGGGGTGCTATGCCTACAATCTTGGGACCGGCCACGGTATCAGCGTGAAGGAAGTGGTGGATGCCTACAGTGCCATTTTGGATAAACCGCTGAATTTCGTTTACGGACCGAGACGTCCCGGAGATATTGCCGAGTACTATGCCGATCCCGCCAAGGCAAAAGCCGAGCTTAACTGGGAAACAAAACTGGATCTCCATGACATGGTAAGCGATGCCAATAACTGGCAGCGCAAAAATCCGGACGGATATCTCTGATACCGTTAATCCATTGGAATATGTCGGGAGTTCTGACTGCAGTTCTCCCGGCAGTGAAAATTCTGGCCGGGTTTGTTTGAGGAACTTTCTGTATCACAGATGTTCAAAGGGGAGCGGTCAGGAATTTACCGGGATTTACTTTGGATTTGGTTTGTTCTTCGGCAATAATCCGAAATGTTTCCAGGATTTTTCGGATGTGCCATGAAGTTCAGTGGCAGATTTCAGGGTGTTTGGGGTATTGATTCTGATTAAGAAAGACTTTGATATTACGGCCATCATCAATGTCGCATATCCTGGCGCCGGGAAACTCGTTACGGCGGCGGTTATACTATTTCTGTGTCTCTCCGTTCTTTACCGGGGGACGACTTTTGAGGCTGTTGTTCTGTGAATTGTTTCAGGGTGTAGCATCGTCGCTGTTACGGAGGATTAGGACTCTGAAGCTTGGGTGTTGTTTTTTTGTACATTTTGCTCTTTTTATTCACAGAACAGGGCCTTTTCGAATCAGTAGCGGAGATTGTTTTACTTGCCGTTCAGGTACAGCAGATGTGGTACCGAACCGGTTTGTTTAATCGGTGTGGCTTTGTTTTTTTTTCTGAAGATAAGTTAGCTTAACTGTATGATTAGAAAATCTTTTTTGGTCTGTCTGGTAGTACTCAGTTTTTGCGGGTGCAATTCATCAGCGAGAGTCTCTTCCGGCAATAGCACGGGGGAGGTTTCTGAAATCCAGAATTCCATAACCGATCTTGACTGTGTAAATCTTAAGAGCTGTTCTCTTCTTGAAGAGTATGTCAATGCTTTGGGGCAGAGCTGTAAAACTGTGGAAACCCAGAGCAACGATTTGGTTAAGTACTGCCGTTCTTCCGATTCCGGTTATTGGGAGCAGATTAAGGTTCTGTAAAGACACTTTATGGTATCTGTCTATTCTGGATAGCTATCAGGAAACGGAAAGCGGGACGGCGTTTTACTGGTTAGATGCCTGTCCTGAAAACCTGCGAGCTGTTTTCAAAAAAAACAGTGTCAGGAGAGCGTATGTTTTTGGAAGCGTATTCATAACTGTTTTTAATGTCGGTAATGTGACAGGTCTTTACTATTTGTCATGCTGAAAACTTAATATAATGAACCAATTTGTCAATTATTATACAATGCGCAAGATTTGTTACAGTTCCGTGTGATAAATTTTGTTCGTTTAAATTTGGTAAATACTATTACAAATTATTAATATTATGGTTAGTGGAGTAGATTAATGATTACCAAGGCGATTATTCCGGTTGCCGGTTTGGGTACAAGGATGTTACCGGCAACAAAGTCGATTCCGAAGGAAATGCTTCCTATTGTTGACAAGCCCCTGATACAGTACATTGTGAATGAAGCTGTGATGGCGGGGATCAGGGAAATTATTTTGGTTACCCACTCTTCCAAGAATGCCATTGAAAATCATTTTGACAGAAGCTTTGAACTGGAATCCGAACTGGAAAAGCGGGTAAAGCGGCAGCAGCTTAAGGAAATTAAATCCATCTGTCCTGATAACATTTCAATTATGCATGTCAGACAGGGCGAGACCAAGGGGCTTGCTCATGCCATATCCAAGGCAAAGGCTTTGGTAAGGGGCGAGCCGTTTGCCATTATTCTTCCCGATGTGCTGCTTAATCAGTACAAGTGTGACATGAGAATCGACAATCTTAAGGCGATGATTGATCGTTTCAATAAGACCGGAAGAAGTCAGATAATGGTGCAACCGGTTCAGCTCAGCAATATCAGCTCATATGGTGTAATTGATACCGGTAAGGAATTCAGGGAGAAATTCTTTGATGGCTGCATTTTCAACGAGCAGGCTTTCAATGATGCCCACGAAGATCACATTCCCATAGTCAATCTGGTGGAGAAACCTGATGTTGATGAGGCTCCCAGCAATCTCGCCATTGTCGGAAGGTATGTAGTTTCTGACAAGATTTGGGATTATCTTGAGAATACTCCGTTAGGAGTAGGAGACGAGATTCAGTTTACTGATACCCTGCGCCTCATGTGTCGGGATTTCCCGATGGATGCCGTGATGATTAAGGGAAACAGCTTTGACTGCGGATCCAAACTGGGTTACATGAAGGCCTTTGTGGAGTATGCTCTGGCCAGCGAGAGATTCGGTGCGGACATAGCCGACTTCATTAAGAAAACCGTGCGCTGATTTGATAGCGCTTTGAGTTTTCACGTACTGTTTTTGATTTTATAGCAGAGGAAGCCCCTGTCAGGAGCAATGTTATTGTCCCTGACGATTACCTTTGACCACCAAGGCGAAAATGTTTCTAAGGAAACAGCCTCAGTTACTTTTACACAGGCTGTAACAGCTGAGTGAGCGGTGTTTTTTGAGGAACGATTCTCCGCAGGTTTATTCTGTTTTGGAGCCGGATAACAAAAGGGGACTTTATGAGCCCCCTTTGTTTTCATTCACGTAACCCCGTGTGTCAGCTATTGGTCATTTGTTACCTGATAACTACCTGCTCTTCGCCGGCGGCAGCACTTTCGATGGAGCCGATGATCCAGCTCTTCTCACCGCAGGAATTCAGGATCTCCACAGTCTTTTCGGCATCCTCCTTATTAACAACGCAGATCATGCCTACGCCGCAGTTAAAGGTGCGATACATTTCGTGGGTATCAATATTGCCGTTTTTCTGAATCCAGCTGAAAACCTCCGGCCAGGTCCATGTGGCGGAATCGCACACTACCTTGGTACCTTCAGGAAGCACGCGGGGGATGTTTTCCCAGAAACCGCCGCCGGTAATATGGGCAAGAGCGTGAATGGTTACAGATTCCATAAGTTTCAGAACAGACTTCACATAGATTCTGGTGGGGGTGAGAAGAGAATCAATAATGGTGCGGCCGTCTGAAAGCTTTGCATAGGGATCAGCCTTGGATACTTCCAGCACCTTGCGGATCAGGGAGTAGCCGTTTGAGTGAGGTCCGGTGGAGGCCAGGGCGATTACGGCATCTCTGGCCTTAACCTTGCTGCCATCAATGATTTCGTCCTTTTCAACAACACCAACTGCAAAACCGGCCAAATCGTAATCGTTGCCGTGATACATGCCGGGCATTTCGGCAGTTTCGCCACCGATAAGAGAGCAGTTTGACTGTCTGCAACCTTCGGCAATTCCGGCAATGACTTTGGTGGCGTCGTCAACGTTAAGCTTGCCGGTGGCATAGTAGTCCAGGAAGAACAAAGGCTCGGCACCCTGAACAATCAGATCGTTGACACTCATGGCCACGAGATCGATTCCCACAGTGTCGTGCTTTTTAAAGTCGATGGCTAAACGAAGCTTGGTTCCCACACCGTCTGTTCCGGATACCAGAACAGGATTCTTATAGCGTGCCGGAATTCCGCAGAGAGCTCCGAAACCTCCGATGCTACCCATTACTTCCGGTCTGGTGGTTGACTTTACGCTGCCTTTGATGTTCTGCACAAGTGCGTTGCCGGCGTCAATATCCACACCAGCCTCTTTGTAGCTTAATTTATCCATATGTTACCGAATCTGCCTCGTAAGAGATGCTGAAAAAATTTTGTTCATTTTAACAACAGCCCTGATTTTTATCAAGGCAGATCACATTTTTGAAAAAATCCCGAATTATCAGAAAAGGCTTACCGGCATTGCTTCGGAAAAATGTCTGAAGTGGTAATGGCGAGTGCTGCTTCATGGTGTATTGGCTCTGACAGAATGTCTGCTGTTTTCAAATGATTCCTGTCCAGCCCTCCGGCAGCACCTGACAGGCGGAGATACCGGTTAAAAATTCCGTGCACGAATCGGAAAACGAGGATATCAGAGGTTGGAGTTGATCCCGATTACGGCGGTTTATTGAGTACGGTTGTGGCGTTTTGTGATGCCTGATGGCAAAACCGCAAAGCTGACGGGGTCTGACGTGGCTGTCCATGTCCTGTTTAAGTGCTGTTTGACAGCATGATAACCGGATATTAGGGCAGTTTGACAAAAATGGCAATATCATTGCAGTGATATAATTAAAAATGCCGGATCTATATAACATTATTGCAAATAACAGTGCAAAATATAAACCACGGAAAGCATTGCCGTGATTAGAATGCCGGAGGCGGGATATTTTGGAGAATGCGGCCGCAATGTACTGTTTTTGAGACAGTTCCCGAATCTGCTTCTGAACATGGCAGTTAAGGGGTGAAGGGGAGAATCCCCTTCAGTTATTAACGGGAAGCGCCGGAGGCGTCTTCCCTCTCAATCATAATTTTTCAGGCCGGATTTGTCAGAAAAAGCCGGATTTGTCAGAATAAGCCGTGGTTGTCAGAATAAAGCGGTTTTTGGTATTCGGATGGAATTATCCTTTCGGTTGCCCATGCCAGGTTCCCGGCCTTTCTGACGTAATTTGCGATATTGCCCCTCTTTCCTCGTTGTTTTCCTTCCGAAATCTCCGGTTCCGGCCTGATTTTCGAGCTGGATACAATTTTATTCCGGGCGGCAGGGGATATTTTTCTGATACTCAAACCGTAAATGTTATAATGAGGCGGGTTTTGTTCTGTAAAGTCTGTCCGGCGCCGCCGGATTTCATGGCCGGATGACAGTGCTGTTCCGGTGTTATTTCGGTTTTTACGGAACAGAGTCAGATAAACTAACTGTCGGCAGAGCTATGAATATTTCATTCAAAAGTGCGTTGTTTTGTTTCCTTCTGGGGTTATCCGGAGTTTCTCTGGCAGCCGGTTACACCTATAAGGTTCCTTTTGACGGTGATTATGACGCGGCGTATTCTAAAGCCTTTAAAAAGATGGTCTCCGAAGTCAGCAGCGGGGCCACGGATCCCGATTCTCTCAGAGTTAACATTCCGTCCCTGATTGCCTCCGAGGATATTTCCATGGACGGTTCGGAATACATTGTGGTCTTTGACGAGGCCAAGGTAAAACGGCTGATTTCAAAGGGTGAGATCTCTGTATGGAAGGGCTTCAGCCAGCCTCTGGTAGCCTGGGTGCTTCTGGGACTTCCCGAAAACGATGATCTGGGCGAGCAGAAATATAAAACTTCCTTCATTACCGATACCGAGGATCAGTTTCTGAAGGAGCTCAGGAATGCCGGCACCAAAAACGGTGTCAGTCTTCTGGTGCCGGTTTTTGATCTTGACGACATGACGGCGCTCAGCACCTCGGATGTGATGCTTTCCGATGCCGGAAAGGCCAGCAGCGCTTCTGTCAAGTACAGCTCCGGTTATGCTCTTCTGGGGGTTCTGAGTCCGGAAGCCGGCGGCCCGTATCAGTTTTCCTACCACATTGTGAATATCGCCCAGAAATCCGAAGTGCTTTCAAATTCCGTATCCGGAAGTCTGTCGCAGGTGGCGGTGCGTTTTTATCAGGATCTCAAGAATAATGCGGCGCTGTTTTCCAAAAAGAATGTTACAGATGATGATCGTAACAGCAGAAATTCCCGTGATAACAGCAGCGATGCCGACAGTGTTCCGGGATATTCCCATGTGGATGCCCTGGGGCTCGGCAAGCAGGATGACGGTACCTACCGCGTACTGGTGCAGGGAGCGGTGAACTTTTCCATAATGAAGCAGATTAAGGAAGACCTGTATAACAAGGGCTTTCAGTCGGTGAGCATTGCGGAAGTCAAGGGCGGTGATGTGGTTTATGCCCTTAAGCCTGACAAGGATATGTCTCTTGAAGAGGTTATGGCTCAGGAAAAGGTGCTTGTTAACAGAACTCAGTATGTTTATCTTTATAATCCCAAAGCCTTCGGACGCAATTCCGGCAGTCAGTATTCGAGTGGAAGTTCCGGAAACGGTCGTGACAGCGATGCCAGGCAGGGAAGTGCGGCCCAGGACAACAGCGGCATGTCCTACGATGAAGCGGCCAAGGAGATTCGGGAACGCTATCGCCGTGACTCCGGCGGTGCTCCCAATCCGAACAACAGGCTTCATACCGGCGGAGGCGTGGTAGAACGTTAAGCTGTCACAGGACAGGCAGGCTACGATGGTGAAAAAAAATTCTGACGTTACAGAAAGCGGCATGCAGATGCCCCTGACTCTTTCGTTCGGGGCAGGTATTTCCATGGACTCGTTCTGCGTATGCCAGGCCAATGCAGCTGCCTACAATTATATGAACGAATCCGTGGATTCTGCTCGTGAAGAACGGCGTTTTCTGTACCTTTACGGTCCCTCCGGCAGCGGGAAGACCCATCTTATAAAGGGAGCTACCCTGCGTGCCGAAGCCATGGGAATGCATGCCACGGTTCTGGATATGGCCATTGTCAGCGAGTTTGACTGGGATTCCATGTATACCATGATGGCCGGAGTGGAAAGCAATGACGTTATTCTTCTGGACAATATTGACGCCATTGCCGGAAACAGCGATCTTGAAGCGGAAATATTCAGCCTTTACAACCGCTGGCTGGGCGAGCCTTCCGGCTTTCTGGCGGTGGCTTCTCACGGATCCCCCACAAAATCCGGTTTTGCCAAAAGGGATCTTATTTCCCGGTTTTCTTCCGGAGTTACGCTGTCAGTTGACTGCATTCCTCCGGAAATGTACCCTGAGATGCTGATGCGACGGGAAAAGGCCAAGGGTGGCATTCTTCCGGAATCCCGGGCTGAACAGATCTGCCGTAGGGTTAACAATATCAGGGATGCGGTCAGGGCAGTGGATCTTATTGACGAAACCAGCATTGCCGCCAAGAAGGGGGTTACCAAAAATCTGGTAAATCTGGTGCTGGATCGTCTGTTCGGCAGAAATTCCGAGAAATAGCGGGCAGGGGACAGGGCCTTTGATTTTAATATCAGGGTATGTCCCGCAAAAGTGTGTCAGAAGACTATCCTGAAAACATCTGTTTTCGGACTATAACAAAATCGGGATCATTGGGATTGGTTGAGGGATGTGGCTGGTCTTACGGCAATCATTTCAGACCATTTACATATTTTATGACTCAAAACCGGAATAACAGGCCCGTGATTCAGCTTTGCCGGAATGGCTGTTTTCTTTTTTGGCTCAAAGGAAATTCCTGTATGATTCATTTTTTAGCATGCCATGACGGGAAGCGTCCATAATCTTCAGGAAGAAATACTCCCCATCATTGGTACCCCGGATATGGCTTTAATCTCTTCGGAGGTTCCAACCATTCATATCATTTCTGCACGGGGCAGTATAAGGGGTGAAGGGGAGAATCCCCTTCATTCATTAACAGGAAGTCGCCTGAGGCGGCTTCCCTCCTTAATCAATAACTTTCGATTCTTCAAACTTATCCAGAACCCTGCTTGATACCGGATACATCGTACTTGTTAAAAATCAACCACCTGCAGAAATTTCCGAAGAACCAAAATTTCCGAAGAACCTTTTTTTATAGCCTGAGATGTTCCGGCCTGAGAAGTTCCGGCACTTCTTTCATTTCAGAAACAGCCTTTGCCGCTATCAGGCTGTTCCCTGTCCTGAAAAAGGGGGGAAATGTCCCGGTTTATTTCCATCCGCCGGCAAATATGGCTCCTCCGATTTCCTCTGGCCGAATATCCTTTTTGATGCTGATGCCCGGAGTTCCATCTGTTCTCCAGACGATATAAGGGGTAGCAGTCTCCCCTCCGGTAATAAGATCCGGCAGATTGGGAAGATGATCCCCGTACAGTGCCATTATCCCCGGTTTTTCCGCTTTTGAGAGTCCTTCGGCCAGCATCCCCATCATGGCATCGGCATTTTTAACGTGAACCAGATAGCGGCATACCGGATCTGAGAGTCCGGGGATTTTGGGGGCGTCTCCGTCGGGAAATTCCTTTGTAAAGCGTCCCGGAAGCCAGGGGCCGTGACTCTCCATGGTAATGGCAAAGCAGAACACCGGCTGTGAGTTTTCACTGATAAGCTCCGTCATGGCATCCGCCACGCTCCTGTCGCTGATGTAGGGCCCGCAGGTATCCCTTTTCGGAAAACATTCCATGGTAACAAATTCCTGAAACCCCAGATTTGGTATAGCCCGGTGTCTGAAGAAAAAATCCCGGTGGAAAGGATGGAGGCAGATGGTGCGGTAACCAAGCTTGCGGAGGTAACAGGCCATGGACCAGACAGGGGTTTTCAGGGCGGCCAGATAAGGATAGAAGGCATAGGTGCCCAGAGCTTCCGGAGGCAGTCCGGTGAGAGCGGCAAATTCGGTGCGCAGGGTATAAGCCCCGAAGTCCCGAACCCGGAATGCGCCGCTTTGCCCCCGGGAGGTCAGGTTATCCCAGTTTTTCAGGAGATCCCGGGGCACGGCAGAAGAGTATCTCCGGGGATCGCAAAAGGATTCCGCCTGCACCAGAAAGATGTTGGGGAGATTTGTTGCTCCCGGAGGGGCTGATAGCAGGTTCCGGAAGGAGGTTCCCCAAACCGGGGGAATGACAGGTTCCGGAATCTCTCCTGCTTTGATTTTCGTGTTCGTGCCTGAGACAGGGGCATGGCTGATATGCCAGATAAGATGCAGTATGGCCGCTCCCAGGGGGCCGTACTTTTCGGCATCAAGTCTGGGATCGAATTTCAGATGGAAGGGAGATAGCAGATAATCACCAAGCCGCGGTGAACAGAGATGTATCAGGAGCAGCAGAGCCGGCGGCAGGGCGACTGTGATCCACCAGCCGTATGCCGCCTCCGCGGGTTCTCCAAAGATCCACAGAGCCAGGCACATAAGGCTCCAGATTATGCCGCCGGGGATCAGGATTTTGCAGGGCAGGAAAGGAAGATACAGTCCCGGAAAGCGGATGACCTGCCAGGCCAGAGCTACATCGGTTATCACCAAAGGCTCATCTCTGAGAGCCTTCATTTTGGCTTTATTGGCGATCCACAGGGCTTGAGTGAGCATGACCGTCAGAGTTACGGTAAAAAGTATCCGGCCGCTCAGACACCAGAGCAGCGCAAAGCACCAGGCATTAACAAGACAGGCAGCCAGGTCTGCAAAGGCCGGCCTTTTAGGGAGCGGCCGTGTCACGGACAGCCTGTGCGCGATTACGGCCATTGGCAGCAGTATGCCGCACCACAGAATTTCATTCATGTATAGTTCTTAAGTAAGCCTGAGCTCAAAGAGGTCTCCGCTTTCGTGAACCTCGGTGATTGGCGCTTTGGCAGTTATTTCCCGTACAGGAATAAACCCTTGTTTAAGATAGAAGGCCCGGGCTCTTTCGTTGTCCCGCCAGCAGAACAGGCTCAGGGACTTTTTGCCGAGACTTTCCGCCCAGAAGCGGGCATAGTCTATCAGGGCATCGGCCATCCCCATGCCCCGGATCTCCTGATTTACCCACAGGGTATTGATGTAAAGACTTCCCGGAACGCTCATGGTCAGTAGTTCCCGCAATGGGGCAAGGCGTGATGAGGGCACCATGCGTTCCATGAGAGGGGGAATGGTGTGCTCTTCAGCCGGATACCCGAAGAGCAGCCCGGAGAAAATGCCGTCTATTTCCGCAATTACGCAGTTGCGGTAGCTGTAGTGGGTGCTTTTGTCTCTGAGGGCCATAGTGAGGATGTGTGTGGAGCTGATGCCCGGCAGCAGTCCCTTGAGCAGGGTGTCAACCACTTCGGGAGATACCTCTCTGATGCGGGAAGCCAATGCCGGGACATCTTCCTCGGCGCCGGGCCGGAATACAGGCTCGTTCATCATTCTTAGGTTCCTTCTGTTTTGCCGGTTGGCTGTTCTGCCTGCTCTTCAGGATGTTTGTCAGCCGGGCGGGCGTCTGTCGGAGCCTCCGGGGCCGCCTTTGCTTCCGGAACAGCGGCAGAGGGGCTGTTTTCCGGAGAATTGCCGGAGGGAACGGTATTGGTGATCTCCTCAGTTTTTCCGGCTGCATCCCCGGTTAATCCCATGCGTTCCAGGGAGGCTGCGATGGCTTCATCTATGCCCTCGGGAGAATAAAAGTTGCCGGGGATAAGAGCATCATGCCTGATGACCTGAAAAAACTCATCCCGGAGAGCTTTATCCGGCGGGGGCAGGGCAGTCCAGAATTCGGCAAGGGGCATCTGTTTCTCGTTTACTGCAAGTCCGGGCATGGCATAAATGCTTTCTCCCAGACAATACACCGGTTTGTTTTTAAGCAGCGCCATCATCCCGATAGTGCTGTTGCAGAGAATGATTCCCCGGGCTTTGGTAATGAGTCCGCCGGATTTTATCTCCTCCACGAACCTGAGCCTTTCGGAGCATCCGGCGGCGCGGCCCAGAGAACGCATATAGCGGCGGTAATTGCGGAGTCCGTTGTCCAGAGGATGGTTTTTGAAAACCAGGAAGGTGTCTTTAGGAGCGTTGCGGGCAAAATCAGTTATGACTAATGCCATGCATTCCAGCATGCCGGTAAACGGAGAATGACGCCGTACCTGGGAGTCCGCATCCAGCTGGAGGGGCATCAGATAAAACGGAGCGTGTCCGGACAGCATGTCTTTGGCGACGGAGATGCCGTGTCTGCGACGCTTGGAGCGATTCAGGAGGCGGGGGATATGTCCGATGAGTTCCCGGCCGATATTGTAGGGACGATGAGTGCGATATCGGTGAAACAGTGACCACAGTACCACGTTTCCCACATGATTCCAGGCTGTTTTAAGTATGCGGCCCAGCATGGGGTTTGCTGCCTTTGATGGTTCCCAGAGACGCTTTCCGGCAATTTCCAGCGCTCTCCTGTGAACGTCCTCCGGAGAACGGGGAAGCTGTGAATAGGCATTGACGCCGTCCTCCTCAAGGGTGATATAGCCAGGACGGATGTAGCCCTCTTCATAAACCCAGATGCGGCAGCCCTGAAATTTTGCCAGCCAAATGGCCTCCCGGTGCAGCGGACGCCAGTCTCCTATGAGCACCAGATCGGTTATCCGGTACTGTTTCATGAGTTCGGCAACCCATTGGGGCCATTCGTACATATGTCCCTGCCAGCTGTGGGTGTTGCCCCATGGCCAGTAAAACACATCTCCCCCGCAGAAATTGACGCGGTTAACCTGGGCTCCTTCTCTGGCGATGGCCTGTCCCAGTCTCCGAAAAAAAGGACTCAGCGGGCCCTGCAGAAAAAGGAACGAACGCTTTTCATTTGGCATAGGATTTAGCCTTCTCCCGGGCGACGGGCAGGGCTTCCGCAATCGCATTCACCGCAGTTCGGATATCTTCTTCGGTGTGCATGGCCGATATAAAGAATCTGACTCTGGCCTTGCCTTCTTCAACTGCGGGATAGATGATGGGCAGAGCCAGAATGCCCCGGTTTTTAAGCTCCTGATAGCAGAGACAGGAGCAGATGGAATCACCGGTGATAATCGGAACCACAGAAAATCCCTGTGATTTTCCGGTGTCCAGTCCTTTTTCTCTGGCAAGTGATACAAAGAGACTGCCGTTACGGTGCAGACGGGCTACCCGTTCCGGTTCGGCCAGCATCAGTCGGATAGCCTCACGTGAGGCGGCAGTCATGGCGGGCGGCATGCCCACGCTGTAAACGTAGCTGGGGGACTTGAATTTCAAAAACTCCGTAAGGGCGGATTTTCCGGCAATGTAGCCCCCGCAGCCGCAGAAGGTTTTGCTGAGCGTGCCCATCCAGATATCCACCGCATCGGACGGCACTCCGAAGTACTCCCGCACGCCGGAGCCGGTCCGGCCGACTACGCCCATGGAGTGGGCTTCGTCTACCATCAGCAGGCAGCCGTGTTTCTTTTTCAGATCCAGAAGCCGCGGCAGGTCGCACAGACAGCCGTCCATGCTGAACAGGCCTTCGGTGACAATGATGGCCCGCTGATAGTTGTAGCGGTGCTCTTCCAGCAGTTTGTCCAGAGACTCCATGTCATTATTGGCATAGGAGTAGCGGGCGGCGCCGGAATGGGAGGCTCCCAGAATCAGGGAGTTGTGGGACAGCTCGTCGTAAAAAATGACATCCCGGTTGCCGAACAGACAGTTCAGGGTAGACACATTGGTGCTGTGGCCGCTGACATAGCAGATAGCGGATTCGGTATCGCACAGAGAGGCGATGGCAGCTTCCAGTTCCCGGTGGGGCGGACGCTCTCCGGCGGTGAGCCGGCTGGCGGAGGCGGACATGCCGTACTTTTCAGCAGCCGCCATGGCCGCTTCGCGTACCCGCGGATCTCCGTTAAGTCCCAGATAATCATATGTTGAAAAGTTCAGAAAATCACGGCCGTTTATGCTGGTATGATTGGTGGCCAGACCGTCATGCAGCATATAGTAGACATCATCAAGCCCCAGTTGTTTGCCAACCGCCTTCTGCACCTGGATCTCAGTGTATTCGGGCATGGTATCAAAACGCAGCAATTCCGGAGCAATGATTCGACGGGCGGTGCGGCGCTGTTCCGGAGCGACCGGCGTCTGACTGCGCATGGCGGCCAGCAGGCGTTCCTTGTCTGCCTTGCTCATGCCAAAACGTTTTTTATCTTCGTTCATTTGTTAAATCCCGACTTCTTTTCTGATTTTGTTTGCCAGGCTGTCAGTGATGGTAATGCCGTGTTTGGTCTCCAAAGCCCTGCGGACATCATTGACTTCGTCGCCGTTACTCAGCAGGGCATAGATTCGCGTTGCCACATCGCGAATGCTGGAGCTTGCGGTAATGCCGCCGACGATGGATTTTCCTTCCAGTCGATCCTCAATGGCTACCATCATTTCAACCGCCATCAGGGAATCCATGCCCATGCCGGACAGCGGAGTGCCCGTTTTAACCGAGGCGGGCGGAACACCCATGATCCTTGCGATAATGGAGGTAATGATCTCGGTGATCCGCATCATGGCCTTGTCCTGCGGCAGATTCTTCACTATATCGGAAAGAGAAACGTCCTCGCTGTCATCCGCGTCAACCCGGAGGGCGGCAAACCGGGGCATCCGGCCCAGTGGCATGCGGGACAGCCGTTTCCAATCGGCAATCAGGAGAGCCGGAGCCGGACTGCAGGTATCCTTGAGATCCTCCAGAGCTTCCAGAGCCTGTGCAGCCCTGAGCGGAGTTATGCCGGTTACCCGGCTCAGGGAATCCATGGCGCGGCTGTCTCTGGTAAGCATGCCTGTGTCTCCGATGGCGCCCCAGCCCACGGCGATTCCGGGAAGTCCCATGCCGCGGCGCAGGGCAGCCAGAGTTTCAAGTCCCATATTGGCAGCCACGTAATTTGTCTGACCGGGATTCCCCAGGAGCGTGGTGGCTGATGAGAACATGACAAAGAAATCCAGCTTTTTGTCCAGACTGTAGCGGTGGAGGTTAAAGGCTCCTCCCAGTTTCGGCCGCATTACCTTCTTTAAGCGTTCCGGTGTCATGTCAGTGAGCATGCCGTCATCCAGCACGGCCGCAGCATGAACGATACCCTTAAGAGGCGGCAGATCCTTAAGCGCGGCATCCAGCTGTTCCGAAAGGCCGCTGTAATCCGTAACGTCCTGAGCCAGGGCTATTACCGGGCGTTTAACACCGTCCGGAAGATTCAGCGTCTCCAGTTCCTCAAGAACTGCGGCATTAGCGGCGGTTTTGCCCTTCCGGCTCAGGAGAACAAGAGCTCCGGCGCCGCGGTTTGCCAGATGCCGGGCGGTGGCCAGTCCGAATCCCCCCAGACCGCCGGTGACAATGTAGGATCCTGATGAGCTGACCGGCAGCGCCGAGTGCGGCTCTGAAGCGGCTCCGGCAGTTACAGCAGGCGGCTCCACTACGATCTTGCCCACATGACGGGACTGCTGCATGGTGCGATAGGCCAGTTCTGCTTCTCCGGCCTCGTACAGGCTGTATGGCAGCGGATTCCAGTCTCCGTTCCGGAAATGTTCCATGATTTCCGTAAACACCTGCCGGGCCAGTTCGGGCCGTTCCTTCATCAGCTGATCCACATCAATGCCGAAATAGCTGATGTTGTTGCGGAAAGGTCTGAGGCGCATGGAGTTGTCAGCATAAAAATCGCGTTTGCCCAGTTCCAGGAAACGTCCGAAGGGGCGGAGCAGGCGCAGACTCTGATCTATGCCTTCTCCGGCCAGAGAGTTGAGCACCGCATCCACGCCGGCGCCGTCGGTGTCAGCAAGAATTTCATCATGGAAGGAATATGAACGCGAATTGTAAATATGCTCCACGCCCAAAAGCCGCAGCATATGCTGCTTGTCCTTGCTGCCGGCGGTGGCAAAAACCTCCAGTCCGAGAGTGGCTGCAATCTGAGCGGCGGCAAGCCCCACGCCGCCGGCGGCGCCGTGGATGAGCAGCCGTTCCCCCGGCTGCATATGAGCCAGATGGCTGAGAGCGTACCAGGCGGTATAGAAGGCTACCGGCACTGTGGCAGCGTCCGCAAAGCTCCACTCCTCGGGGATCTGAGTTACAGCCCGCGCCGAGGTTACCACATGTCCGGCAAAGCATTGTGAACCGAAGCAGAGCACCCGCTGTCCGGGAACAATGTCTGTAACCCGGGATCCAACGGCATCGGCAATGCCTGCGCATTCAATGCCCAGCCCGGGACCGGAGAAGCCGTTCTCCAGAGCTTCCTCGGGAAGCATATTCATGGCCCACATCACATCCCGGAAATTCAGTCCTACGGCCCGAACAGCCACTCTGACCTGATCCGGTCCGGGCTCTGCCGGATCCGCCGGTTCCCAGCGCAGTGTTTCCAGGTGTCCGGGGGCCGTGCATTCCAGACGGCAGGTGCCGCCGGTTTTATTGTGTGAGAGGTATACCGTGTTTTCGGAACGGAGTACATAGCGGCGATCCCCGCTGAGAATAATTTCCCGTTCCTTCGAGGGGTGAATCAGTTCGGTCAGCGCCGCATCAATGAGAGCCCTGTCAGCGGCGTCCTGACTGCAAGAATGAAGATCTATGCAGGCGGTTTCCAGACCCGGCATTTCGTTCATGAGCACGCGGGCAGCCCCGATAACCGCTGCCTGGGCAGGCCGGAGCCCGGAGTCTAAGCTGTCAGGGCAGCTCTGAGCCTGCTCTGTCAGCACTCTGAGGGTGGCAGCCGGACGACCGGCGGCGTACCAGCCCCGGGCCAGCTCGGTCAGAACGGCGCACTGATTCTCAGCGGCTGTGAGAGAAAGCCCGTCACCGCCGAGATAAACAGCGTCCACTGCATTAAGCGGCAGTCCCCGGGCTGCGAGATTCTGCCATACGGCCTGCCAGTCCGCGGCGCTGCCGGGACGGCACTGCCAGGCGGCGCCTTCCAGGCTCAGCTTATCGCCGGCCGTCAGTCTGATGACTTCATCACCGCGGGAAGACACCTGTTGCTCCAGTGTGTTTAATAGCTCGCGAACCGTTGAAGGGGCATTGCTGTCAGAGCAGAGCAGCCACAGGGCCTCCGGATTTGCCGGCTTTTGAGCCGGGGATGCAGTGGCTTCAGCCCGGGCCAGTATTATGAAGTCAGGAACGGCGGCATCAGGACGGATAACCGTCACATCCGAAAATCCGGTGTCCTTAAGAGCCCGGCTCCACTCATCGGCCGTCATCAGCCGGGATACCGATCCCGAATTATCACTGGCTGATACCCACCAGTTCCGGTCCTGACCGAACAGCAGATCGTCAATAATATTCGGCTCGCGTTCCGCCATGATAAAGAGGCCGTTGTTGTGAAGCGCATCGTGGCAGCGACGGAGCACTGCCGGAATGTCATCCGCCTGATGGAGACAGTGGAAGGCCACAGCGGCATGAGCCTTATGCGGACATTCAGCTTTGGTAAAATCCCACGCTGAAGTTTCCAGAGGAGCGTCGCCCGCCGATCTGTCTGCGCTCAGAACGGCCTGCCGCAGGATTTGCATTTCCGATTCCCCGGGGGCGGTCAGAATTCTTCTCTGGGTTCTGAGTTCCGGGCTCATAAGCCGGCCGAGACTTGCGGGAGTGGCGCTTATCTCCAGAAGAGAGACTGTCCCGGGGATATTGCGGCACATTTCGTTAAGGGCGTAACCGCAGAGGCGGTTGTCCGATTTGTACTCCTGACGGCGGTATTCTGCCCAGACAGGATTGTCTGCCGGCAACTGTTCCGCCTGTTCCAGGAGCGTTCTCCGGGAATTGGCCAAAAGGAAATTCACGGCGGAACTCCGGGGATCTTCGGAGATCAGTGTGCGCCAGATGTCGGCAAATGGCGGAAGTCCGGTGTCTATAACATGCTGTTTTGCAGCGGCATACTGTCTCAGATGAACCGCAAGCTCTGCCTGCGTCAGATCAGCTTCGCGGTTTTCCAGTTCATGAATCAGAGCCAGCGCAGCCATTTCCCGGAGCGGCAGCGTTTCGTCGCAGTAACGGCGCCAGCCGGCATCGGCAGTCAGATCGGCAACATGGCTCGCAAGCTTTTCTGCCAGAACCTGCACATCAGGCAAATTCCGGGGAGCGGGGCTTTCCGGATGCGGCAGGGGAACCGCAAAAGTGGCGTATTCCTGAGGACGCGGCGCAGCCAGCTGCTCCACGATGCGCACGCGGCATCCCTCCAGGCGCATCAGCTCCTGGCCGTTATCGCTGAAAAGAGACACGTTGCAAACGGTGGTAAACCGGGAGGAACGTAACTTGCGCGCCATGGCATAGGCGGGTACCCCGGGTTTCAGCAGGATGCATTTGTCGAACCAGTAGGGCAGCCGGGGGAAAGGTCTTTCCTTCTCGGCATCGGAAATAACGGCATAAATGCTCTGCATGCCGCCGTCAAGCAACGGAGGCGGTATCAGCATGCCGCCGGCCCATGCCGGAGTATCTGTTTCCTGTTTGAACCGGGACAGCACTTCCTCTCCCTGCTTCCAGCAGCAATCCAGCCTCCTGAATACCGGACCGAATCCCATGTTGACCCTTACCGTGACGTCATAGATCTCCTGAGAGGTTACCGCCTCACCGAACTTCTCCGGGGTGTCCATGAGGGAGATGGTACGAGATGCAGCACCGGTTTTGATAATGCGGCTCTTAACATGCAGTGTCCAGGGTTCATCCTGCATGAAGGGGCGCGCCTGCACGCGGATTTCACCGTCAGCGGCATCCACTGTGGTGCGCAGTACCACCGGCTGGTTTTCCCGGAGGATCACGGGGCGGAGAATAGCCGTGTTGCATACGGCTGCCGGGGCGGATTCCTGAGAGACCTTCCAGGCTGCGGCTGTCACCATTTCCAGGAAGGCTGCTGCCGGATAGTAGGCGTTATCACCGATTTTGTGATCCCTGAGCCACGGAAAGTTTTCCAGATCCACGGTGTTTTCCCAGACGTTCTGGCCGTGGAGACGGCGTCCCAGAAGAGGGTGATCCGCAGCATTGCGCACAAAGCCCTGACATTCCGGAGTCGGGCTGACAAGACACTCAATGTTGTTCCAGGCATAGGAGGGCAGACTGATATCGTTCCCTGCGGTCGGGAAATGTTTCGACAGGTCTGCCGGCCAGCCATGAGTCCATGCTGATTTCCAGGCGGCGCTGAATTGTTCCGTGCCGGAGTTGCGGGTAAGAGTGCCGCCTACCCAGCCCTCCACGGCGTTTCCGTCAGCGCAGTCAGCCTTGTCAAGGCCGCTTCTCAGGTATCTGAGCAGGATGCTGTGAGGGCCGATTTCCAGGAAGTGCCGCACGCCCATGGTGATGGCCGTCTGTTCGGCTTCTCTGAAGTTTACCGGTTTCCGCACGTTATCCCACCAGTAGGCAGCCGGACATCCGGACAGATGTTCCTTTCCGGTAACAGAGGATATGAAATGCAGTTTCGGTTTTCCGGTGTCCAGATCCTTAAGATCTTCCAGCAGCGCCTCGCGGATGGTGTCCATGCGCGCGCTGTGGAAGGCGTAATTAAGCGGCAGCATTTTGAAGAATACCCGGCGGGATTTAAGTTCGGCACCGATCTTTTCCAGACTGGCGGCATCACCGCTCAGGGTGACGGCATCTGAAGAATTGATGCCGGCCAGTTCCACTCCACTGTAACGTGCAATTAATTCCCGGGCCTCTTCAGCACTGATGCTGACGGCGGCCATGCGTCCGGCTCCCGCAGTGCTTTCCTGATGCATGCTGCGGTAGTAGATGATCTTTACGGCCTCCCTGAGAGACATGACGCCGGTATACCAGGCGGCAGCAACTTCGCCCACACTGTGTCCGAATGCGGCATCCGCCCGGATGCCTTTCTCGTCAAGGGCGGCACAGAGTCCCACCTGAATCAGAAAGAGGAGCTGCTGGGCGATATCCGTATGAGCAATGTCTTCGGCGGTGGCATTATTCAGCAGGTCCAGGAGATTCACCCCGGACAGCGGCAGCATAAGATCGGCCACTTCTTTGGCCCTGGCGGCAAAGGCGGCATTTTCCATCATGGTTTTGCCCATGCCGGCCCACTGCCCGCCGTTTCCGGAAAATACAAAAGCTGTTTTTACTGTCTGCGGGGACGGCGGTGTCGCCTCTCCGGTGACAGCGCCGCCGGCGCTTTTTTCATCTCCGGCGGCAAATTGCTTCAGCGCAGCGGCCACGGCGGCAGGATCGCTGCCTTCCACGGCCAGACGCAGGGGCAACAGCTCTTTTTTGTAAAAAGCTCCGTAGGCCAGATCATAGTAGTCCCCGGGAGCGGCTTCTGTTCTCCGGGCATAGGAATCGGCCAGCATGCGGAGGCTCTCTTCGCTTTTGGCGGACAGAAACAGCGGCGGCACTTCGGTCTGAACAGTTTTTTTCGTTTGAACCGGTGCGGCTGCTTCAATAACCAGGTGTCCGTTGGCTCCGCCGAAACCGAAGGAACTGACGCCGATACAGGGCTGCCCGTCTACCTCCGGCAGATCCTCCACCTTCAGAGGGAAGCGCAGATTGAGCTTTTCGGTATCAATGGCGGGATTGATTTTACTGAGATGGATCTGCGGCGGAATGCGGCGTTCCTTCAGCACGGCCAGCGCTTTCATGAGACCGGCCATGGCGGAGGCGGTTTCCAGATGTCCCAGATTGCACTTGACGGAGCCCACCCACAGAGGATCCCGGCGCTTTTGGCCCAGTACCTGTCCCAGAGCGGAGGTTTCGATAGGGTCTCCCACTGCTGTGCCCGTGCCGTGAGCTTCCACATAAGCCAGTCTGTCCGGACTGATATTGGCTGTGGCGTAAATTTCCCGGAGCAGATCTGCCTGGGCTTCCTCGCTGGGCAGGGCAATGCCCTGAGTGCGGCCGTCGCTGTTGATGCCGATGCAGCGGATGATGCCGTGAATATGACGGCCCTGAGCCAGTGCTTCATCAAGAGGCTGGAGCAGCACGATGCCGCCGCCCTCGGCCCGGACATAGCCGTCGCCGGAGGCGTCAAACACCTTGCAGCGGCCGGTGGCAGAAAGAATATGTCCCTGAGAAAAACCCACAAAAGGATAAGGGGACAACAGCGCGTTTACGCCGCCGGCCACAGCCATGCCGGCACCGCCCGAGGCCAGCGTCTGGCAGGCCTGGTGCAGGGCATGCATGGCCGAAGAACAGGCGGTGTCGATGGTCATGCTGGGACCGTGAAAATTGTAGATATAGGAGATGCGGTTGGAAATTATGCTGAGATTGGTTCCCGTCATGCTGTAGGGGGTGGTGGAGCAGATATCGTCCGCATGAATGGATCCTGCATCGGTGGAGGCAGCTCCTACAAATACTGCAGTATCGGAGCCTGACAGCGTCGAAGGAATAATTCCGGCATCCTCCAAAGCTTCCCAGGTGAGCTCCAAAAGAATCCTCTGCTGCGGATCCATGGCTTCGGCTTCGGTACGGGAAATGCCGAAAAATGACTGATCAAAATCATAGATACCGTCGATAACGCCGGCGCAGTCGGTAACAGCTCGTCCCTGCATATTTCTGCGGGGATGCAAATAAAGAGATGTATCCCACCTTTCGGGAGGAATCCGGGTTACGGCATCCTTTTTCTGTGAAATAACTGACCACAGGTTGTCCAAAGAGCGGATACCGCCAGGAAGACGGCATGCAACACCGATTATGGCTATAGGAAAATTGACTAATGAGCTCAAAACGTTTACTCCAATACTCTTTAGGGACGAGCATCAAAATACTTCTGTGTGAATCAGCGCATAACTAAACAGCGCCGTGGCAACGGAAAATTCCTGAAAATCGTATTATTTTATAATCATGGGGCTTCATGGAATGCCGCTGCTGTCGGCATTTCAGATAAGTTTTCACTTTATACTGTACCCGTCGCTTTTTGATTTATTTGCGTTTCTTTTAAAAATATTTCAGCAGGGCTGTGTTTTTGCCTTTTGCCGGGGTGCCCTTTTTTAACGGCAATCACGCAGATTCTACTTACGACGGTGGTCATTGTCAAATTTGCAAGTGCCTTAAGGTTAACCCCGTACTGTTTGCAGATCTTGTGAAATGACGTGAACATGGCAAGAGCTTTGGTCTCCGCAATGGATGCAAAACCGTCGGGCGTTGAATGTCCTGAAACAGCAAAATCACGGATAGCTCTCTCGGCCGCGAAGTTATCCGGAGATGATATCCGGAGAAGTTGTCCAGAATAGTGTCGTCATCCGGGATTCCGGTGAATTTCTCCCGCTGGTTATGGGCGTATTTGATGGCTTCTATGAACTTTACCGTGCAGATTCCCGAAGGATCATCGCTTTCGGAGATTATTTGGTTCAAAGGAAATTGCTGCAGGAATACACTTTGAACAAAACCGGGTAACATTGCAGGAATCGTGACAGAACCAAACATGGCTTTTCTCCCTGGGGTGATGTTTTTGTCGATGCGATTCCAGGGGAAAAAGCCTTTTTGATCCACAACTTTTATTTCTTCAAGCCTCCTTTTGTCAGTCTTTTCTGTCAGTCTTTTCCGGTTCTAATCCTCATATCATTTCTGCACGGGGCAGTATAAGGGGTGAAGGGGAGAATCCCCTTCAGTCATTAACAGGAAGTCGCCTAAGGCGGCTTCCCTCCTTAATCAATGAGTGAGGTGCAAAAAATCCCCAAAATCCATTTTGGATCAAAATCGAACCAGACTCACCACTCCAAAAATCCTAAACGAAGTCAAATTTCGAGATTTTAGGATAAAAGGTATAATTAATTTTGG